>Ga0209571_1000161_pt1 | contig 137610 bp, 150 predicted proteins | sample EBPBio102011_DNA_FD_185866 | JGI IMG/M metagenome (GOLD analysis project Ga0209571, IMG submission 185866) | Wastewater treatment Type I Accumulibacter community from EBPR Bioreactor in Madison, WI, USA - Reactor 1_1/10/2011_ DNA (SPAdes)... | ecosystem: Engineered > Bioreactor > EBPR >...
CCCTCATTGTCGAGGACCAGACGCACGGCACGTTCGCGCACTTCAGGGGAAAACTTGTTCGTTGTCTTGCTCATGATGCTCCATCCTACTCAGGAGTTGGAGCCTCCGGCAAACCCGGCGCGGTTCACTTCGCTGTAGAAGGTCGTGATCGCTGCGATTGCCTGTGTGGCCGGGTGCCGGAGGCTCTCACGTCCCCGGCTGGCCGCGTCAACGGCCAGAGTTGCAATCGCGACGCCTCTTTGCCGAAGTGTCTCAACCAAAGCCTCGGTCCCCGCGCGGGTGACGTCGTCGAGCACAAATACAACCGCGGCAGTGTCGCTGTCGGCCAGCGCCAGTGGCCCGTGCCGGAACTCCGCCGTTGAGGCGCCCTCGGCCGCCAGAAGACAAGTCTCCTTGAACTTCAGGGCGGCTTCTCCGGCGATCGCCAGCCCAAGGCCGCGGCCAAGGCAGAACAGGCGGCGCTTGCCAGAAAGGGCGTGCAGGATGTGGCGCGGCCTATCCATCCGCGACATGAGCGTTTGCGGAAGCGCCAGCAGTTCTTCCTTCAGGACAATATCGCCGGTTTGCCCGGCATGGATGGCCGTGACAGCAACGAGGCTTGCCACGAAGCTTTTCGTCGCGGCAACCGCGCGCTCCGTCCCGGCCGACAGCGGCAGGACCATGCCCGCGACATCGGCAAGCGGGCTGCGAATTGTGTTCAGGAGGGCGACTGTCTCCGCTCCGCCTGCCGCTGCCTTGCGGGTCAGCGCAACCAGATCCGGGCTGGCGCCAGACTGCGAGATTGCCAGCAGCGCCGCGCCATTCATCTGGAGGCTGCCGTCAAACACCGTGCCCAGCGACGGACCAAGCGACGCGACCGGAATCCCGGTTCCGATCTCTGTCAGGTACTTGAAGAAAAGCGCTGCCTGATCCGACGTGCCGCGCGCACAGGTCGCGAAGAAAAGGGGCGGCGCCTTGGCCCATCTCTGACCGAGGGCAAGGTATTCATGGAGGTTTTGCCGCAGCTGACGATCAATCACGACCGGAATTTCGGCGACTTCTGCGGCCATCAGATGTCCCGGCATGGTCATGCGACACCCCCCTTTCAACATGATGATGGTTCCCGCCGCCCTAGATGCGCAGGCCAATTTCGTCGAAGATCAGCGCGTCGGCCGGGTCCACCGAAAGCCGAAGGGCATCCCCGACCCGAGGCCGGGGGCCGCGCGTTTCGACACAGAGGGGTTGGTCGTTCCCCATGTCGGCATAGAGGTAGGTGAGGTTGCCGAGCGCCTCGATCGTGGCAGTGGTGACGGAAAGCGGGCCGTCGGGGTCCACCCGGAGGTGCTGCGGCCGGACGCCGACCTTGACCTTGTCGCCGGCCCGCAACGGACCGGCAGTTTCCCTGGCCAGAACCTGAATGGTGCGGCCCTCAAAGGCATCGAGCGAGATTTCCCTCGTCTGCCGGTCGCAGGCGACGACCCGGCCATCCAGAAAGTTCATCTTCGGTGAGCCGATGAACCCGGCCACGAACATATTCCGGGGGTTTTCGTAAAGCTCCATCGGCGAGCCGACCTGTTCGATTTCGCCTGCCCGCAGGACAACGATCTTTTCGGCCATCGTCATCGCCTCGACCTGATCATGGGTCACATAGATCATGGTCGCCTTTACCTCCTGATGCAGCCGCACCAGTTCCTGCCGCATCTGCACCCTGAGTTCGGCGTCAAGGTTGGACAGGGGTTCGTCAAAGAGGAAGATCGACGGGTTCTTCACGATGGCGCGGCCGATGGCGACGCGCTGGCGCTGGCCGCCGGACAGCGCCTTTGGCTTGCGGTCGAAAAGGCCCTCCAGCTTCAGCGTAGCCGCCGTCTCCCGCGCCTTGGCAACCCGCTCTGCCTTCGGCATTCCGGCGATTTTCAGGCCGAAGGCGATGTTCTCGCCCACGCTCATATGCGGATAAAGCGCATAGCTTTGGAACACCATTGCGACGTCCCGATCGACGGGTGGCAGCCGGGTGACGTCCCGGCCGCCGATGTCGATCTGGCCCGAGGTTGTCTCTTCCAGCCCGGCGATCAGCCGCAGGAGCGTGGACTTTCCGCAGCCGGAGGGGCCGACGAAGACGGTGAACTGGCCGGCTTCGATGTCGAGGTCGATCGGCCGGATGACGTCATGGCCGCCGAAGCTTTTGGTGACCCGGTTAAGCTGGATGCTTTTCATCTGCGCGTGCCCCTGAAGACCTGCATTATTTGACCGCCCCGGCCGTCAGGCCCTGGATGAATTTCCGCTGGAAGAAGAAGTAGACGATGACGATCGGAAGCAGGGTGATGACGGCGCCAGCCGTCAGGATCGGGATGTCGATCGTGTACTTGCCCTGAAAGAACAGCATGCCGATCGGCAGGGTCCGCGTCGCGTCATCCTGGACGAGGATCAGCGGGATCATGAATTCGTTCCAGGTCCAGATGAACAGGAACAGCGACATCGTGGAGGCCGACGGCCCAAGAAGCGGCACGACGACATAGCGCAGCACACGAAAGGGCGAGGCTCCGTCGGCCACGGCCGCGTCGATCAGGTCCTTCGGCAACTGCCGCATGGCGCTGGTCATGAAGAGCGTGACGAAGGGGATCGACATGCCGACCTGCGGCAGGATCAGCGCCCAGTAGGTGTTGATAAGCCCGAGCCAGCGGAATTCGTAGTAAAGCGGGATGATGAACGCCTCGGTCGGGACCATCATGCCGACCAGCAGCATGCCGAAAAGCAGCGGCTTGCCGGGAAGCTTGAGGAAGGCGAAGGCGAAATCGCAGAGCGTGCCCAGAACGACGCTGATGACGATCACCGGCAGGACGACGATGACCGAGTTCAGGAAGTAGGTCCCGAAGAGCCCGTCCACCCAGGCGCTGACGTAATTCTCGAAATGCGGGCGGTCGGGCAGGACGAAGGCCCCGGCGATCAGATCCTCGCGGCTTTTCAGCGATGTCAGGACCAGAAGCGCAAAGGGCGCCACCGTCAGGACTCCGAAAAGCCACAGCACGGCGCGCATCAACTGGTCGGCGGGCTTGCGGGCGCTCATGCGTTGTCTCCGTCGGTCGGCAGGACGCGGTGCACGATCCCGTTGACCACCAGAATGAAGATCGCGCCGATGACCGCGACCGCAGAGGCATAGCCGTAGCGGTTCAGTTCGAACCCAAGCTGGTACATGTAGAGGTTGGCGACGAGCGTTTCATTGGCCGGGCCGCCGCGCGTCATGGTGAACACAAGATCGTAGCTTTTGATCGAAGCGATGACCGTCAAAAGAAGGACGATGCGGATTTCCGGCAGGAGCGACGGCAGCGTGATGTAGCGAAAGGTCTGCCGCCCCGACGCGCCCTCCAAGGCGGCTGCCTCGAAGAGCGAGGCGTCGATGCGCTGAAGCCCTGCCATGAAGATCGCCATGCAGAAGCCGAGATAGTACCAGGTGGCCACCATGCCGACCGCCGGAAGGGCGAAGTTGAAATCACCGAGCCACGGCAGGGCCAGCGCCCCAAGACCCACCGCGCGCAACACCTGATTGAGCGGCCCGAAGATCGGGTTGTAGAGCCAGCGCCAGATGATGCCGAGAACGGCCGAGGGCATCACATAGGGCATGAAGTAGAGCATGCGCAGCGCCATGCGCTCACCCGGCCTGATGTTGGAAATCGCGACGGCAAGAGCGAGCCCGATGCAAAGCGGAAGCGCCACGTAGAAGACCATCAGCACAGCCGTGTTGCGCAGAGCCTTGAAGAACATCGGGTCCGAGAAAAGGGCGACATAGTTTGCGAAACCGACAAACTTCGGCATGCCGATACCGCCCCATTCGGTGAAGCCGAGCACGATCGACGCCATGATCGGCAGCAGCACGAAGGCCGTATAGACGAGCAGCGCCGGCAGCACGTATTTCAGATTCCCGAATGTGTTGGTGTGTAGCATCGGCCCGGCTCCATCGGGAGGAGAGTGGCACGGCGGCCGGAACCGCCGTGGCCGTTGTCATTGCGAGGTGAAGCTTAGGGCCTACTTCGGCGCCGCCATATAGGCCTGATAGTCCTGATCGATGGCCGCCACGAAAGCCTCCGGCGTCTCGCCACCGGCCAGAAGGATGGCAAGGTTATCCGTCATGGTCTTGTACATCGTCGGGCTTGCCCAGTCCGGGTAGTGTCCGAGCGAGTTGGCGGCGTTGGCAGTGTTCCAGACCGCGAGTGCGTCACCCAGAAGGGCCGGCACCTTGACCGTATCGGCCTTCAGCGCCGCAGCCGGCAGATAGCCCGCGGTTGCCCATGCCGCCGCAGCCTCGTCAGAGACCATGTAGTTCAAGTATTCCCCGGCAAGGTCCTGGGTCGCCTTGTCTTTTGCATTCGCGGTGATGGTCCAGGCCAGATCGACGCCGCCGACCACGAGCGAATCCTTGACGCCGCTGCCCCCGGGGACCCCCATGAAGTGGATGTCGGGGTTGCCGGTCATCTCGCCGAGATGCCAGGTCCCGGAGATCAGGAAAGCGCCCTTGCCGCTGACGAAAAGCTGCACGGCATCATCTTCCGCGATGCCCTGATAGCCATCAAGGAAGTCGCCACCCGCCGCCCAGTCCTGAACCTGTTTCGCGGCTGCCACGTTGGTTGCCGTGTTCCAGCTGCCACCGTGCCCGTAGACCAGATCGTCATAGGCCTGGCGGTCGGCTGCGCCGATGGTCGCCTGCGAAACCGCAGCAAACATGTGCAGGGACATGTTGCCCTTGGCGGTCCCGATCATGAACGGAACCGTGCCCTTGGCCTTCAGTGTCGCGATATCCTGTGCCAGTTCTTCCAGCGTCGCCGGAGGATTGTCGATACCGGCGTCCTTCAGCACCTTGGCATTGTAGTAAAGACCGACCATCTCGCCGAGGGTCGAGATGCCATAGGTCGCGCCGACCCCGAACTCGCCCTTGTCGGACCAGCGGTCGCGGGCCAGAAGCCCGTCGGACTGGAGCTTGTCCCAGCCGTATTTGGCAATGTATTCATCGACCGGCAGCAACTGCTTCTGCTTGGCCATCGCCCCCATCTCCTGCGCGCCCTGGTTGGCTTTCGAGATGATCGGCCCCTCGCCCGAGGCAAGCGTCAGCTTCAGGGTCAGGATGAGGTCGTCGTAAGAGCGGCCCGTGCGCTCGATCGTGACACCGGGGTGATCTGCCAGGAACTTTTCGTTCAGCTTGGTGATGACTTCGGTCTGCAACGGCGCTGTATAGTCGTCCCAGGTCGTCAGCGTCTGCGCGAGCGCCGGGGACAGCGGCAGGGCCAGGAACAGGGCCGCGGCCATCAGGCTGCCCGCGCCGCGTTTTTTCGCGCGCTGGAAGCCGAATTTCATTGTCATGTCAGTCACTTCGTATTCTCCCTTGTTGGCCTTGCCGGGCTGGTTGCTTTTGTGGTCTTGCGCCATGGGTCACGCACTGCGCCCAACGATCAGGCGTCACCCGTTTCTTTTGCGTCTGTAACGGTCGATATCGACCTTGAACGGCAGGTTGCGGCCGCCGTAGCCGGTCACGGCAAGCGATCCACAGATGACGCCAAGTTCGAGCGCGTCAGCGAAGTCGCCTTCGGTCAGCAGACCGTGGGCGAAGCCACCGTTGAAACTGTCGCCGGCGCCGGTCGTGTCGAACACCTCGACCGCAAGGGCGGGCACGCGGTAGCGGGTGCCGTCCCGCATAGCGATCGCGCCGTCCTTGCCGCATTTGATCACGACTGTGCGGCAGTATTGCGAGAGGATGCCGAGGGAGGACTCGACATCCCCGGCGCCGGTTACGGCGCACGCCTCCGTCGCGTTCGGGAGGAACACATCGACGGAACCTAGTATCTGGATCATGCCCGGAGTGGACAGGGTCGCTTCGGTATTCTGGCAATCCATGCAGACGATAATGCCCATCGACCGGGCGGCCTCGATCAGGGCCAGCCATTTGGGATCGAGCGACAAGCCCTGCAGCATGAGCACGCGCGGCCTGATCCGTTCCAGATCCTCGCGGACCGGGAAAGGTTCGGGATATTCGGAATAGCTGATGAAGCCGCGATCCTGGGTGAAGGAAAACGCAGCACTCACCCGCCGCAAAGGATGGTCGACATGGATGAAGTGGCTACCGTCCAGCCCATCGCTCGACGCCTGTTCGACGATCATGAGGCTGAAGATGTCGGTGCCGAAACGGCACCACCATCCAGCGCGCGACCCGAGGCGCGTCAGGGCCAGCGCTGTCGAATAGGCCCCACCCGGAGCCCAGTCGAACTCGCGCGCCCAGAGATCGGTGCCAAGCTTGGGAAGGCCCGGCAGGCCGCGGAAGATCAGGTCGAAGTAATACTCGCCGACGACCAGAACGTCACAGCCCGATTGGCCCCCGGCGCTCATGTCCATGTCCCCACATAGGGCGCATGCGCCGCAAGATACCCGTCGACCAGTTGCACGGCCAGAGAGTGGGACAGGATCAGCGGATGCGCCATCAGGGCGTCGACGGCGGTGGCGCGGTCCCGCTCGCGGATGGCCTTGACGGCAAGACGCTCGTAACGCTTGACGTTCAGCACAAGCTGGCTCTGGGCTTCCGGCATGCGGCCGATCTTCAGCGGACGGATACCGCCCTTGTCGATCTCGCAGCTCACCTCCACCACATCGTCATCGGCCAGCCCCTCGATCGCACCTTCATTGCGGACGTTAAGACCGCTGTAACAGGTGACGCCGGTCTGCATCGCATCGATCAGGTTCAGCGCGACACCGGCATAACCCTCACCGGCATGGTGATCGTCCTCTGCGCCGCCCTGGGGCGCCTTGTCCGCATCTTCCATGCTCGGGGCGTCAGAGCGGGCATAGTGCATGTAGGTCGCGTTGCGCCGACGCTCATAGGCGTAGTAAGCGGCCAGCGCCTTGTCGCTGTCCTTGTCGAGGTCGATACCGCTCAGGGTTTCGATCAGGGTGCCGTTCAGGTCGCGGACTTCCTCGCCGCGCGTGCGGGCATCCGCCTTGAGCGCCGCGACCGCCTTCTCGGCATAGAAATAGTAATAGAGGTATTCGTTGAGCCAGGTTCCGCGGCGGCGGACAAGTTCCGGTGCGAACATCCGCTGGATGGTTCCCTGCAGGAAAGCGTCGTCGCCAAGAAGCGGCTGAAGAACCTCGTTCCCGTCAATCTTCGCGCTACGGGTGAAGGACAGATGGTTGAGGCCATAAACTTCGGCCCGGACATCGTTCTGCGGCACCCTGAACCACTTGGCCAGTGCTTCCTGCGCGCTGTTGGCGCCGTCGCAGATCCCGACGGTTCGCGTGTAGCCGGCATCCTGAAGCGCCTGCGCCACAAGACCGGCGGGGTTGGTGAAGTTGAACAGCCAGGCGTCCGGACTGACCCTTTTCAGGGTCTCGGCATAGCTCAGGATGACGGGAATGCTCCGCAGCGCCATGGCAAAGCCGCCGGGGCCGGTGGTTTCCTGGCCGAGCACGCCAAGGGCAAGGGCAATGCGCTCATCCTGGATGCGGCCCTCCTCATTCCCCGGACGAACGGTGGTCACGACATAATTCGCGCCGTCGAGCGCGCGCTCGGCCTCCCGGGCCACGGTGATCCGCACGGGCGACTGCACCTGCCGCGCGACCTCCTGGCTGATCCGTCCGAAAAGGTCGAGTTTCCTCTCATTGGTGTCCTGGAGGCAGATTTCCGAAAGTCCGGTCTTTTCGGCCCGCCGCAGGGCGGAGGCGACGAAGAGTGGGGCCCGGACGCCGCCGCCGCCAATCAGTGTCAGTTTCATCTAGGCCCCCGTGTCTGGTTGGTGCGAGCAATACTGGTAATATCTGGTTATGTCAATACTGGTAATATCCTGTCATGTCGAAGGCGCAGAACCTCGACGGGTCACACGTCACCCCTGCAGAGAGGCGGGACGTGGCAGAGCCCCCCAAGAAAGGCGGCCCGAAACAGCCCTGCTGGCCTTCTGGCGCCTAGAATGCGACTTGGTTCAATGTAGCAGGGCAGGCCGCGTCAGGCGCCCTGATGAATGCTCAGGGGATGGCGCTTGGGATGGTGAATGGAGGTCGACACATTGATCGGCCGGCCGTCACTGCCGAACTGGACCTGATCGAGAATCAGCACCGCCGAGGCGCGTTCGAGGATCAACAGGCGCCGCTCCTCGGCGTCGGGCAGGCGGGCGCTGATCGTCGTCTGTCCGCTTGCCGGGTGAAGGTGGTAACGTTCGGCGAGCTCGGCATAGAGCGAGCGATTGCCGGTCGACCAGTCCAGGTCCAGGAGGCCGGGGCAAGTGGAGGGCGGCAGCCAATCATACTGGATGGCCACCGGCACGCCGTCCAGCGTCCTGAGACGCTTGAGAAATGCGACCTCCGACCCTTCCGGCAGACCGAGGGCGCGCGTGATCTCGGCGGGTGCCGCGATGATCTTCGAGTCGAGCAACTGGCTACCGGGTTCCATCCCCCTGCTGCGCGCCCCGGCGGTGAAGCTGGTCAGTGAATGAAGTTCCAGCGGCTCCTGTTTCTGGGCGACGTAGAAGCCCTTGCCGGGTTGGCTCTGGAGATGCCCCTCCTGCACAAGCTCGACCAGGGCCTGACGGATGGTGATCCGGCTCACATCATATTTCGCGATCAGCTCCCGCTCGGACGGCAACTTGGCACCGGCAGCAATGGCCGCGGTCTTGATGAGTTCCAGTATGTTATCCTTGATCTGACGATAGAGCGGCTTCTGGTCGTCCCGATCCAGAGGCTTCCATTCTATCAGTCTGGCAGCGGCGGAAGCGGGTCTTGTCGGCATAGCGCCAGTCCTTGATTTTGTGCGGAAGGACATGATTGGTCAGACTGCTGCACGAAAGCCTGCCGCTGCGCAACGGCAAAGTTGTCATGGCTGGATATTACCAGTTTCGCGGCAACGCCTGATCCGCGAGAAATGCCCCTGGTTTCCCGGGCGGCCGTTTCGTTCAGGTTCTGCAGCGATCATTGGTCGCCGCCAAGAACCGCGAGACGATGGTGACTCTCGAAACCGAAAACGCGCGACGGGCGCGGATTGTCAAACCTTCCGCCAAGAGCGTCAAACCCAAGCTGAAAAGGGTAACGGAGTGAGAAGAAAGTTCAGCGACATCATGGATTTAAGTGGTGCCCAGAGCCGGAATCGAACCAGCGACACGCGGATTTTCAATCCGCTGCTCTACCAACTGAGCTATCTGGGCGCCGTGCGGCCCCTGGGGGCGCGGCTTTGGGGGTTCTAGTCGGGCGGGCGCGGGCTGTCCAGAGGGGCGGGCGAAAAATTTGGCGGGCGCGGGGGCGCTCAGTGCGGGCGTTCGGGCGGCATCGGGGACGGGCCGGGTGGCGTGTCCTCGGCCTCGTCAAGGGGTGGGCCGGGGATGACGTAGCTGCCGTTCAGCCAGCGCGCGAGGTCGACGTCGGCGCAGCGGCGCGAGCAGAAGGGGCGATGGGCCGGGTCGGTCGGCTTGTGGCAGATCGGGCAGGGCATGGCGTCGGGTTCCGGGGCAGCGGCGGGTCGGACGGTCAAGGACATGCCATGGGACGGGGCGGGGCGCAACCGCCGGGGCAGTCAGCCTGCCAGGGGCGGCCGGTCGCGCTTGCGCTGGATCTCGTAGTTCCCAAGCGGCGTCCAGCCGGCCAGCACCGTCTCTGCGGCCTCGCCCCGGAAGGCGGACTTCAGCTGCTGGTCAAGCGTCGCGCGGTCCTTCTTGGCGACCGGGGCGAAATCGACCACGATCTGGCCGCCCAGGCCCCTGAGGCGCAGCTGGCGGGGAAGCTCGCGCGCGGCGGCGATGTTGGCCTTCAGGCCGGCCGCCGGGCTGGTGTCCGCGCCGGTGTTCACGTCGACGGCGACGAGCGCGCGGGTCGGCTCGATGACCATCGCGGCGCCGCCGGGCAGGGGGACATGGGGCGTCAGAAGGGCGGCGATCGCCTCGGGCACGCCATGGTCGTCGAGCGCGTCAGGCCCGTCCTCGACCGTGTCCGGGGCCGGGTCCGTCCAGTCGCGCCAGGCTTCTTCGTGAGGCGTCGCGGCGTCGAGCAGAAGTTCGGGCGCGCCGGCCAGGTCGGCGGTCACCGCCTCGGCCAGGGCGCGCATTTCGGCGATGTCGGCTTCGACGGCATCGGGGTCGGCGCCTTCCGCGGCCGAGCGCAGGATCAGGCCGAAGGGCGAGCCCTCCATGGCCGCCTCGGCGATCCGGGTCAGGTCGGCGCGCGCCTCTTCGTCGCGGATGCGGCGCGAGATGTTGAGGCCCGGCGCGTCGGGCGTCACGATGGCGAGCCGCGACTTGAAGAGAAGCCGGCGGCTGACCGGGATGGCCTTGGCGCCCTCGGGCCGGCCGGCGACCTGGACGATCAGGGTCTGGCCGGGGGCAAGGCCGCCGACGTCGCGCAGGAAGCCCCTGGCGCCGTCGGGCAGGCGGATGAAGACGCCGCCGATGCCCTTCATCTGGCGGTCGACCGTGCCGCGCAGGATGGCGCCGGGGGCGAAGCCCGGCGCGTCGTCCGGGGGGGCGATCAGGAGATCCTGAAGCGTGCCGTCGACCATCAGCGCCGCGACCTCGCGTCCGTCCATGGTTCCAAGAACGATCACGCGGCCCTTCATCGTGCGGGCTCCATCACGGGCAGGCCGGCGGCGGCCAGAAGGGTGGCGGTTTCGGCCAGCGGCAGGCCGACGACGCCGGTGAAGGACCCCTTGATCCAGGGAATGAGCGCGCCGAAGCGGCCCTGAATGGCATAGCCGCCGGCCTTTCCCTGCCATTCGCCAGAGGCCAGGTAGGCGTTCACCTCGGCGTTCGACAGGGGTTTGACCTTGACCTCGCTGTCGACCAGCCGTTCCCAGACGCGCGGGCCGCGCCTGACAGTGACGGCGGTCAGGACGTGGTGGCGGCGGCCCGACAGCGCCCAGAGGAAATCCGCGGCCTCGGCCGCGTCAGCGGGTTTGCCAAGGATCCGGCGCCCGACGGCAACCGTCGTGTCGGCGCACAAGACGACATCGTCCTCGCCGGCAGCGACCGCCATCACCTTCGCACGGGCAATGCGCGCGACATAGGCGCGGGGCACCTCGCCCTTTTTGGGCGTTTCGTCGATGTCGGGGGGCAGGACGGCGGCGGGCGTCAGGCCGATCTGGGCCAGAAGCTCGCGGCGGCGCGGGCTGGCCGAGCCAAGGACCAGCCGCACCATCTTACTTGAAGCGGTAATTGATCCGCCCCTTCGTCAGGTCGTAGGGCGTCATCGTCACCTGCACCTTGTCCCCTGCGAGGACGCGGATGCGGTTCTTGCGCATCTTGCCTGCCATCGTGGCGATGATCTCATGGCCGTTTTCGAGCTCGACCTTGAATGTCGCATTGGGCAGGAGTTCGCGCACGACACCAGGAAATTCAAGCTCGTCATCCTTGGCCATGGTCGCTCCTTCAGCGATGACCCGGCCCCATCCGGGCGGGCGCGCACTAAATGCGCCGTGAAACCGGGCTTTACAAGCCTCGAATCAGCCCGATTGGCCGCCGGCGCGGACGATTTGCAGCTTTTCGGCGCCGCGTGCCTGTTCCGGCCAGTGTGCCAGGTTCAGGACGCCCCCGTCGCGGCGCACCTCGGCCACCTGGGAAAGGGCGACATCTGCATAGGTCCAGCCGGGCTGCCCAAGTGCGCCCTCGGCCAGGATGCCCTCGGGCGGGAAGCCCTTGTCGGGCGGCCCGTAGACCGAGGCGCGGCCGGTATAGTCGCCCATTCCGGCGCACCAGGTGGCGGGTCCGACCAGGGGGGCGTGGACGGCGATCATCTGGTTTTCCAGGGCCCGCGCCATGGCGCCGACGCGGACGCGGGTGAAACCTTCAAGCGCGCGGGTGGCCGAGGGGGCGAGCAGGATCTCGCACCCGGCTTCGGCGAGGCGGTGGGCCAGAAGCGGAAATTCGCTGTCATAGCAGATCGAGATGCCGATCCTGCCGATGGGCGTCTCGAAAAGGGTCAGCCCGTGGCCCGGCGCCACGTTCCACGCCTCGCGCTCGACGCGGGTCATCATCGCCTTGTCCTGATGGCCGAGGGTGCCCGTCGGTCCATAAAGCGTGGCGCGGTTGACCGGGCGGTCGGCGTGAAGTGCGGCATCGAAGACTGGGCCGGAGGCGCCGAGGATGACGATGCCGTGCATTTCGGCAAGGCTGGCGTGCAGCCGGTCCGAGGCAGGGCGGTGGCGGGCGACCTCGCGGAAGGCGGCTTCCTTGTCGGCAGCGACGGCCTTGCCGCCGAGCGAGGCAAGCTCCATCGCGGCATATTCGGGAAAGACCAGCAGATCGGCACCATTCGCGGCGGCCTCGGCCACCCAGGCGGTGATCTTGGCCTCGTAGTCCGCAAAGCTGTCGAACCAGGTCAGCGGGTAGGCGGCGGCGGCGATCCTCATCGGCTCTCCTTCGCGGTGATCATGGTTTGGGCGTCAGAGCTTGCGGAACCAGACCTGCAGGGTTTTCACCGTTTCGGCGGGCGCGCCGATGTCGCGCCAGGAAAAGGTGGCGTGGACGCCGGGCAGGGGGGCGTAGCCGCGTCCGGCCCAGAAGGCGTCGTTGGTGCGCGCCTGGGCGGGGCGCATCGGATGGTCGTCGGGGCGTTTGACCGAACAGAAGGCCATGTAGTGCCGCCCAAGCGCGCGCGCCTTGCCTTCGCGGGCGTCGAAGAAGGCGTGGCCGATGCCCCGGCCGCGATATTCCGGCAGAAGGACCGATTCCGCGCAGTAATAGACGTCTGTCAGGTCATGGCCGAGCGCCCTGAGGGGCGCGCCCAGTTCCTCGGCGTGGTCCTCCATCGGCGCTGCGGTCGAGACGCCGACAAGGCGCGGGCCGTCCCAGGCGCCGACGACCAGCGCGTCGGGGCTGTCGAGGTAGGCCTGAAGATAGGGGCGTTCATATTCCAGATCGCCGTCGTAAAGGTAGGGCCAGTCGCGAAAGACCGCGATCCTGAGCCGCGCCACGTCGTCGAGGGCGGCGGCAAACTCGGGCTTGGTCAGGGTGCGGACGGTGACGCTCATGCGACTTGTGCCAGCCAGTCCTGAAGGTTGTAGTAGGTGGTCACGCGGGTGATGCGGCCGTCCTTCAGCGTGAAGAAGCCGCCCGCCGGCAGGACATAGGTCTGGCCCCGCGCCTCCGGCAGGCCGGGGTCGGTCTTGAGGTAGGTGCCGTTCACGGTGAATTCCGCGGCCCCGCGCGTGCCCGCGTCGTTGGCGAAGACCACGAGGTCGGTCAGCGTCTCGCGGTAGGTCTCGCTCATGTGGCGGCAGAAGTCGGCGAAGGCGGCCTTGCCAATGCGGACCGAGCCTTCGTTCACATGGTGGGCGAAATCGTCGTGGAGCGTGTCGAGCATGGCCGGAATGTCGCCCCGGTTGAAGGCGGCGTAGTAGCTCTCGATCGTCGTCTTTGTCATCGGCTCTGGTCCCAGGTGTCGGCGGGATTTAGTCTTCCCCGTTCTGCCGGGTCATTCGCCACCGGGCAAGACCGAAAGCCGGCCAATTGCGACAGGGGCGGGGGAGGTAGCGGGGGAGGCGGCAGGGAAGGTCACCCGAAAGGAAGACCTGGCGATCGCCGGATGACAAGCCGGGCCGCGCCGCCTATGCAGGCTTTGATCGTGCCAAGGTAGGGGCCGCCGTTGCGATGACAGACGTGGCGAAAGAGCAGTGGCGGCCTGGCGCACCTGCGGTGACCCTGGTCAAGGGCGCGCTGATGAATGGCGCGGACGACAGCCCCTACAGCTGGCCCTTGCAGGCCTGTGGCGTCTTTTCACCGGATGGCGAGCGCCTTGCAGCGTCCGAGACATGGTCCTTCGCCGGACGTCTTTCGGTCGACTGCCGCGTGCCGGACCGCGCCGAACTGCGGCGCCGTCCCGGCCGGTGGCTTTTCGGCGGCGTCGTCTTCAACCATTTCGGTCATGCGTTCATCTATTCGGCGTCGCGCCTGTGGGGTGTCGATCACCTCAGGGCCAAAGGCGTTGCGCTGGACGGGGTTCTGTTTTTCCAAAGGGCGCCGCGCCTGGCCGAAGATCCGCCGCACCTTGGCAAGCGGCTGAACGAGGTTCTGGTGCCCTACGATCCCGGCATCCCGGTCGATACGGTTGCCGGCGCCGAAGAGGTGGAAGAGCTTTACCTGCCGACCCAGGGCATTTCGACCGACCCTGCGCTTTTTGTGGGCACGCCCGGCCACCACGCCTACATGCGCCGCCGCGGCCGGGCGGGCGCCCCGGCCACGCCCGATCTGGACCTTTATATCTCGCGGACCGGGACTGGCCCTTACAAGGGCAATCATATCCTTGAGAATCTGATCGAAAGGCAGATGGCCGAGGCCGGCTACAGGATTTTCCAGCCCGAGAAGGCGACGCTGGCCGAGCAGATTGCCGTCTATCAACGCGCGCGCCGCATCGTCGGCGTCGACGGGTCGGCCTTTCACGTGGCCGCCACCGCGATCGCGCCAGAGTGCAAGGTGGCGATCCTTGCGCGGCGCGCCTACTACGCCGATGCGATGGCCGATCAGGTTCATGCGTTTTCGGGGGCCGACGTCACGGTCATCAACGCCTATACCGACGTCTATTCGACCGATCCGTCCAGCGGCACGCCGATCCAGTGGTACAGGACGTTGGTCATGACCGACTTCGACCTTTTGGGGCGCGAGCTTGCGGCCCACGGATTCCTCGATCGCGCGCCGAACTGGCAGCTTCCGCGGGCCGAGCGGATCGCGGCGCGAATCGGACGGTGGAGCGCGCGGCTGGGCGCGGCGCTCGTCCCGGTGCCGGATGAGCTGCGCGGGACCGAGCCGGGGCTCGACTATGTGCGTGTCAGCCGCCAGCCCAGGGCCGACTAGGACCTGAAGCGCCGAAAGCGGTGGGGCCCTGTATGGCGCGGCGGCGGGGCCGCCCCAGCCAATGCCCCTTGTCAGTTCGTCGGGCAGGCGCAGTCCATGAAGGCGCCCTTGACCGTAGTGTCGACCGGCTGGAGCCGGAAGGGGCCGATCCGGTAGACGGTGGTGACGTAGCTGTCGGTCTTGCCGTCGGCATAGGTCGCATCGACGGGGGTTTCCACCCGCTCGACCGGCACGGCGTAGGGCTGTCCGCCGTTGATCCAGGGGCTCGTCAGTTCGACCTTGCCATCCTTCCAGGCCCATTTGCCGTCGTAGGGCCGCTTGTTGAAGTCGAAGCCGAACGTGCCGTCCTTGCGCAGGACGAAGGTGCCGTTGGCCAGGACGGCGTCCTTGCCGTCGGTGCCGGGGCCGACGAGTTCGGCCCAGTTGGCGACGTAGGTCGGCGTGCCCACGCACAGTTTTTCGCGCTTGATCTCGGCGCCGGTCGCGGGGTCCCACTTCTCTTCGGCCAGAAGGTCGATGACTGCGGCCTCGTCCTTCACCACCTCGACCTTTTCCTTGTCGTAGTGGGCGACCTTCTTGGCGGTTTCGGTCCGGTCCCCGGACTGGTTGAATTCACCGGTCAGGTAGGGGTCGCAGATATCGAGTTTCGGCAGCTTCGGCGTCTCGGCGCCCGTGGGCAGGCCAAGGAACGGCACGGTCAGCGCGGCGAAGGCGGTGGCGGTAAGAAGCGTCCTGATCGACATGATACTCACAATCCTATGGGCAGCGGTCTGGTTCTTCCTAGCACAGGTCCGGCGGGGGGCGAACTGCGCAAGGGGGAATGTTTCCGTGACCGCGACAATTCCGCAGCGCGGGCGGCTCATGGGGCGGTGGTGAGGGGCAGTGGCGGCCCGAACCGGTCCAGCATCCGCGCCTCGATCTGGTCGCGGGCCTGGCGGTAGGCGGCCAGCTTGGCATCGCGCGTCTCGCCGATGCCGGTCGGGTCGAGGATCGGCCAATATTCGACGTCGAGGTGAAAGAAGCGCGTATATTCAAGGGCAAGGCGCTGGCTTGCCGGCGATAACGCCACTACCAGATCGAACCCCGACAGATCGTCGCCCCATTCGGCCATTTCCTCGAACGAGCGCGAACGGTGACGCGACAGCTCGATCCCGATCTCCTGGCAGACGGCGATGGTGAAGCCGTCGATCTCCATGTCGTTCTTCACGCCGGCCGACTGGACATAGGCTGCGCGGCCATAGAAGCGCTTCATCATCCCTTCGGCCATGGGCGAGCGGACGGCGTTGTGATCACAGCAGAAAAGCACCGAACTCGGAAAGGCTGACGCCACCCTCAGCCCCCGGATTGCAGGACGCAGATCAGCGTGAAAAGGCGCCGGGCGGTGGCGCCGTCGAGTTCCGCCTTGCCTTCCAGCCGTTCCTGAAGGACGCGCGCGCCTTCGTTGTGGATGCCGCGCCGGGCCATGTCGATCGCCTCGATCTGGGCCGGCGGCAGGCGCTTGACGGCCTCGAAATAGCTCTGGCAGATCTGGAAATAGTCCTTCACCACTTGGCGGAAGGGGCCGAGCGACAGGTGGAACTCGGCCAGCCGGACCGCCGCCTCTGTCGCGATGTCGAAGACCAGCCGCCCGTCGCGGATGGAAAGCGCGAGCCGGAAGGGGCCGGGTGCTGCCACGCCGTTCTTTTCCGGCAGGGCGAAGCTGTTGTCCTCGATCAGGTCGAAGATGGCCACGGCGCGCTCCTGCTCGATCTCGGGCGTGGGGGGGGGCAGGCCGGTGTCGTCGATCTCGATGGCGCAGAGGCGGGTCATTCAGGGACTTTCGCGGGGTCGGTCGTCGGGGTCGTCCAGATGCGGGCCGGCGAAAACAAGCGTCAAAACGGCCCTGCGTCAAGGTTCCCGTTCATTCAGCCGCGTGAGCCGCGCCGTGACCGACAGGCCGTGCGCCTGCAACCCCTCGGACGCCGCGAGCCGTTCGGCCGCGGGGCCGATGGCGGCAAGCGCGCCAGGCGACATGCGGGCGAGCGTCGTGCGCTTGAGGAAGTCCATGACCGACAGGCCCGAGGAAAAGCGCGCCGAGCGCGCGGTCGGCAGCACATGGTTCGGGCCGCCGACATAGTCGCCGATGGCTTCCGGCGTCCAGGCGCCAAGGAAGATCGCGCCGGCATGGCGGGTGTGCCGGGCCAGCGCCTCGGGGTCGGGGACGCAGAGTTCCAGGTGTTCGGGGGCGATACGGTTCGACAGGTCGGCGGCCTCGGCCAGGTCGCGGGTCAGGATGATGGCGCCGTGATCGCGCCACGAGGCCGCCGCGATGGCCCGGCGGGGCAGGGTGGCCAGCCGCCGCTCGACTGCTTCGGCCACCGCGCGGGCAAGGTCCGCGTCGGGCGTCATCAGGATAGCCTGGGCGCTTTCGTCATGTTCGGCCTGGCTCAGCAGGTCGAGCGCCAGCCACTCGGGGTCGTTCGGGCCGTCGGCGATGACCAGGATTTCCGACGGCCCCGCGATCATGTCGATGCCGACGCGCCCGAAGACTCGGCGCTTTGCGGCGGCGACATAGGCGTTGCCGGGGCCGGTGATCTTGTCGACGGGCCTGATCGTCTCGGTCCCGTAGGCAAGGGCGGCGATCGCCTGCGCCCCGCCGATCCGGTAGACGGTCTTCACGCCCGACAGCCGCGCGGCCAGAAGGACGAGCGGGTTCACCGTGCCGCCCGGCGTCGGGCAGGTGATGACCAGCCGCTCGACCCCCGCCACGCGCGCGGGGATGGCGTTCATCAGGACCGACGAGGGGTAGCTCGCAAGGCCGCCGGGGACGTAGAGCCCCGCCGCATCGACCGGGGTCCAGCGCCAGCCGAGCGTGGCGCCGGCGGGGTCGGTCCAGCTTTCGTCCGGGGGCAGCTGGCGGTCGTGGTAGGCGCGGATGCGGTCGGCGGCGAGTTCGAGGGCGGCGCGGTCCTCAGGCGCCACGGTGGCGATGGCCGCGTCGATTTCGGCTTCGGTGAAGGCGAAGCGGTCCGGGGTCAGGCGGATGCGGTCGAAACGCTCGGTCATCTCTGCGATCGCGGCGTCGCCCCGCGCCTGCACGTCCGCGAGGATCGCCGCGACGGTCGCGTCGACGTCCGGCGCCTCTTCGCGCTTGGTCAGAAGGAAGGCGGCGAAGGCTTTCTCGAAGCCCGGTTCGGTCGTCGTCAGGAAATGCGGCATGGGCCCCCCTTGTCCGCTGCCGGGTTAGCGCGGACAGGGCGGCGCGATCAAGAGCGGGAACCGGCCGCCAGAAGACGCGGCATCAGGGCGATGAGCGCCAGAACCAGCGCCGCCATGGCCATGAAGGCGGCGCGCAGGCCCATGAGTTCGGACAGAAGGCCAAGCGCGGGCGGGCCGAAGAAGAACCCCATGTAGCCGATCGCGGTCGCCCGCGCGATCGCGCCGGCCCGCCGTTCCGGCGCGGCCAGCCGGCCGACCAGCGCGAAGATCGTGGGTGCCAGCACGGCGCCGCCCAGCCCGGTGACGATCAGGCCCGCGTAAGCCACGACGGGCGTCGGTGCGAGCGCCAGCAGCGCAAGCCCCCCGGCCGCGACCGCCGTCCCGCTGCCGATCAGGGACCGGGCCCCGATCCGGGTGATGACCGACTGGCCGGCAAGGCGACCAGCGCCCATGGTCAGGGCAAGGACGGCAGGGCCGAAGCTGCCTTCGCCGCGCGCCGCGCCGAGCGTGCGTTCGATATGGAGCGCTGACCAGTTCTCGGCCGCGTTTTCGGCCATGAAGGCAATCAGCACCATCAGCCCGCCCCAGACCGGCACCATGCCGAGCGCGGTGCGGTTGCCCTTTTCGCGGGCAAAGCCGTTGATGTCCGGCCCCTTTTCGACCGCGGCCAGGGCCGCGACGGCCACGGTGACCGCCGCGACCGTCAGGATCGGCCCCGGCCCCAACCCCGCGCCCCGCGCAAGGCCCGTCAGCACCGCCGCCGCGCCATAGGCCAGCGAATAGGCGGCGTGGGCGAGGTTCATCAGTTCCAGCCCCCGGTCGGCCTCGAGCGTGCTGACGCGGGCGTTCATCGTCACGTCCAGAAAGGCGTTGGTGACGCCCACGCCCAGCATGGCCAGCGCGAAAGCCAGGGGCGTCGATTGCCAGCCGGGCGCCATATAGGCGAGGGCCAGTCCCAGGACCGCCAGCGGCAGGACATGGGTGCCGAAGCGGGGCGCAAGCCGCGGTGCCACCAGCATGGTGACGACTGCCGACAGGGGCGTGGCCAGCAGCAGCCGCCCGAAGACTGCGTCGCTGGCGCCAAGCGCGCCCTTGATGTCGGGGATCAGCGCGGCATAGGTGCCCCAGAGCACCCCCATGGCCGCAAAGGCGATGAGGGGCGCGCGCGCAATCGCAATGGACCGGCCGTCGATCATCCCGCTTCCTTTCCCGAAGGGTCTGATCGCCCGCGCCCACTCGCAGCGCTTGCCCCGCGCCGACAGGTGCTGCCGTTTTCGGCACTTGGCAGGTTCAGTGCGGCTTCGGCGCGATTTCGGTGCGATTTCGGCTTTCATTCGGGGCGATTCCCGGTTAAGGCACCGCCCTCGGGCATGCACCCTTGGAGGATGCCCTTAATCTGGAGAGAACCTATGGCTGGCAAGATCACCGATCTTAACGCCAAGGCACGGACGGGGACAGGCAAGGGGGCCGCTCGTCAATCCCGTCGCAACGGGAACGTGCCTGGCATCATCTACGGCGACGGGAAAGACCCGCAGCCGATCGAGATGGAATTCTACTACCTCCTCAACCACCTGCGGGCGGGGCGCTTCAAGCAGCGGCTCTTCAACCTGAAGGTGGATGGCAAGGATGACGCGCATGTCATCTGCCGCAACGTCCAGCGCGATGTCGTGAAGGACCTGCCGACTCACGTCGACTTCATGCGCATCCACGACGAAAGCCGCATCAACCTCTTCATCCACGTCAACTTCGAGAACCAGGACAAGGCTCCGGGGATCAAGCGCGGTGGCACGCTGACCATCGTGCGGCCGGAAGTCGAGCTCGAGGTGCTGGCGGGCGACATTCCCGATCATATCACCGTCGACCTGACGGGCCGCGAGATCGGCGATGTCATCCATATCGAGGACGTGACGCTGCCGGCGGGTGCCAAACCCACCATCGCGCGCAACTTCGTCATCGCGAACCTGGCGGCGCCTTCGGGCCTTGTTTCCGCCGAGGCCGGGGAAGAAGCCGAGGCGTAAGTTGCGCCAAAGGCACAGGAACGGGGCGCCTTGGCGCCCCTTTTCTTTTTTCCGCCCGGCATTTCCCGCAATTTGGCCGCCTCGGGCGCGGCCGCCCAAACCGGAGCATTTCATGGCAACGCTGACCTACAAGGGCTATCGGCTGGCCTGCGACTATTCGGTCGCCGAGGGCATAGGCACCATCATCCTCTGGGTGATCCTGTCGATCGTGACGTTCGGGCTCGCGCTCTTTGTCGCCCCTTACTACCTGTTCAAGGCACCGATCAACCGCACGCGGCTCGTTGATGCGGCCGGGGCGACGGTCGGAACGCTCCATGTCGACGTCAACCTGGGCGAGATCATCGGCCATGCGCTGATCTGGGTGCTTTTGACCATCCTCACCCTGGGGCTGGCGCTGATCGTCTATCAGTTCGCGGTTATCAAGCGGCTCTTGAACGCCGTCGTGATCCGCTAGGGCGGGGGTCGGCTGCTTTAGAAGGGGCGGGGCCGGGCGGGATCAGGAAACGCGACCCGCGTTTCCCCCGGCCGTGTGGGAACGGTTCCGCTGGACCGTTCCTGTCACTTACCGAAAGAGGCCGGCGTCTGCCCCGGTGGGCGCATAGCGCCCGCCGATGGCGGGGCGGGCGCTGGCCGATGGCCTTGGGCCACCGGCCGGGACAGGGGGTGAGGCCTTCGCATGGCAGAGTCACTTGCCTCTGCCAACCGGATCGGAGCGGCGGGAAAGCTGCGGGCCAGACCTAGCCCTTCTTCGTGCCGATCCTCGGTTCGGTTCCGGCGCGCAGACGGGCGATGTTGGTGCCATGGCGCCAGAAGACCAGCGCAGCCATGATAAGGATCAGCAGGACCAGATCGCCATGGCCGAGCGCCCAGGCAAGGGGGGCGGCGGCGGCGGCGGCGACCAGCGCGGACAGGGACGAAATGCGCGTCACAAGGGCCGTCGCCAGCCAGGTCAGGCAGGCTGCGATCCCGACGGGCCAGGCCAGCGCCAGAAGCGTGCCGAGGAAGGTCGCGACGCCCTTGCCGCCCTTGAAGTTCAGCCAGACCGGGTAAAGGTGTCCCAGAAACGAGGCCAGCGCCGCAACCTGGGCGGCGTCCGGGCCGACGCAGGCGCGGGCGACCAGAACGGCCACCGCGCCTTTGCCGCCGTCGAGGATCAGCGTCGCCAATGCCGCCGCCTTGTTGCCGGTCCTCAGGACGTTCGTGGCACCAATGTTGCCCGACCCGATCTTGCGCAGATCGCCCAGGCCCATCGCCTTGGTCACAAGGACGCCGAAGGGGATCGAACCGACGAGGTAGCTGAAGGCGGCCGTGACCAGAAGCGCCAGCGCGCTCGCCTCAAAGACCGGCATCGAACCCCTCCTGATGGACCACGCGCCCGGCAACGAGCGTTGCGCGCACCTTGCCCTGCATTCGCGCGCCGTCAAAGGGGGTGTTCTTCGACTTCGACTTCAGGCTGAAGCGGTCAAGGACGAAGGGCGCGTCGGGGTCGAAGATCACCAGATCGGCCGGCGCGCCCGCCGCAAGCCGCCCCTGCGGCAGGCCGAGCCGGCGCGCGGGGTTGAGCGCCATGGCGCGGAAAAGCTGCGGCAGGGTCAGGTCGCCCGCGTGATAGAGCCGAAGGGCGGCAGGCAGGAAGGTTTCGAGCGCGACCGCGCCCGAGGCCGCTTCCTCATACGGAAGGCGTTTCGATTCCTCGTCCTGCGGCGTGTGCATCGAGGAAATCACGTCGATCAGGCCCGAGGCCACGGCCTCGATGATCGCCTGCCGGTCGTCTTCGGACCGGAGCGGCGGTTTGACCTTGAAGAAGGTGCGGTAGTCGCCGACGTCGAATTCGTTCAGCGTCAGGTGGTGGATCGAGGTGCCCGCAGTCACGTCAAAGCCGTTCCGCTTGGCGCGTTCAAGGGGCGGCAGGGCGCGGGCGGTGGTGATCTGGTCGAAATGGTATTTGGCGCCGGTCATCTCGACCAGGCCCATATCGCGGTCAAAGCCGATGCGTTCGGCCATGGGCGACACGCCGGGCAGGCCGCGCAGGCTGGAAAACTTGCCCGAAGTGGTGGCGGCGCCCTGTGACAGGCCGGGTTCCTGCGGGTGGCCGATGACCAGCGCGCCGAGCGAGCGCGCGTAGCTCAGGGCGCGCGACAGGACCTTGGTGTTCGCGACCACATGGTCGCAGTCGGTGAAGGCGATGGCGCCCGCGTCCAGCAGAAAGCCGATCTCTGTCATCTCGCGCCCCTCGCGGCCCTTGGTCAGGGCGGCCATGTGGCGGATGCGGACCGGCGCGTCCTCGGCGGCGCGGCGGGTGACGAACTCCAGGACCTCGGGCGTGTCGATGGCGGGGTGGGTGTCGGGCCGGGCGATGATCGTGGTAACGCCGCCTGCCGCGGCGGCGAGCCCGGCCGAGCGGAAGGATTCCTTGTGCCGCTCGCCCGGCTCGCCGATCTTGACGCCAAGGTCAACGATGCCGGGCGCGAGGCAGAGGCCGCCGCAGTCGATGACGCGGGCGCCTCTGGGGGCGGGGCCGTCCAGCGCGACGATCTGGCCGTTCTCGATCAGCAGGCTACCGGTGGTTTCGGTGAGCGCGTCCGGGTCGATCAGGCGGGCATTGGTGAAGTGGATCATGAGGCAGGTTTCCCGCTTGTCGGCGCTTCGCTGCTGACGGAGCGAAGCTGCGTCTGTCGCATCAACCGGAACACTTCGGCAGAGTCGGCGATGTTTTCGAAGCCCTCGCGCTTGATTACGGGATCGTCATCGGAACCGCGCGTGACATGGACATGAAAATAGATCGAACCGGCCTTGGCCGAGAGTTCATGGTCCAGCGGCGAGGATCTGAGGATCGGGTAGGACTCGACCCTGCGCATCGGGAAGTTGGTCAGGATCAGCGCCCGGTTGTTGGTCAACACATAGCGCAGGCGGCGAGGTGCTGCGAAAAGCCGGTCGATGCTGATGCCGAAAACGAGAAGCAGCCCGACCCCGAGAAAGGGCAGCGAGAAGATCAGGCAAAATATCGCAAGCGCGACCATCTGCCATTCTGTTGCGCCCGTCAGGGTCCAGATGCCGAAGCCCGAGAGGGCGATGCCGCCGACCAGAAAGGGCGTCCCGAAGGCCGCCATCCCGGCGATCTGCCACGGGTGGTGAAAGCCGGCGACGGGCGTGCCCTGCCACCAGACACGCTCGCCGGGTTCGAGCAGGGCGGCGATGTCGGGATCGGGGGTCATCCTTGTCCTTTGTGTCCCTGCTGCCCGCGTGTCTTGGAGCGGTTGAACCGGGCCCGTCAAGACTTGAATGGGATGGAAGGTGTCCGGCGGTTCCCGGACTGGCGTTCCGGGTGTCTGGTCATGGTGTTTCGCCCTCATGAATGCCCCGGATCAGGTGGAAAACCTGCTCTCCGTCGGTGATGTTCCGGAAGCCGGAATAGACGGTGTAGAACCCGCTGTCGGCACTCGGTTCTTGCCGGGCGTGGAACCAGACCGTGTCGGCGCGCTTGCCCTTTTCAAGCTCCAGCGCCGTTGCAGGCAGGAGCGGGTAGACCTCAAGCTTGCGCGAAAGATAGGATCGCATGATGTAGGCCGCCCGGGTGCTGAGCGCGTAGCGCACACGCCGGGAGGCCGTGCAGGCCACGATGACCGGGCCAAGGCCGAGAAATGCGCCTGCCCCGCCAAAGGGCAGCGAAAAGGCCATGACCAAGAGGGCAAGCCCTGCATCGGAAGAAGTCGTAGCCAGGGTCAGCCGGTGAAGGCCGAAGATGAAGAGGGCGACGCCGCCGATCAGGAACGGGAGCCCGAAGGCGATCAGGAAGAGGGATTTCCCCGGATGCTCAAAGCCTGGCTCCGGTGCGCCTTGCCAGAGCAGGCGCTCGCCGGGCTCGAAATAGGTCTCCCAATGCTCACTGCTCAATCCGCCGCTCCGATCTGTGCCGCAGCGAAGCTCGGTCGCACAGAAAAGTGGCGGTTTTGGGGTGGGGTGGCGAAGGCGGTCAGGAAAGCGCCGCCGATTTCCCACGCTGCGTTGCGCGGTTCTGTATGTCCTTAATGCGCGCGGTGATGGTGCGGGCATCCTCGATCAGTTCAAACCCGATCTTGGCGACGCGCGTGGCACCGTTGTAGCCGCCTTTGATCTCGGTCGCGAAGTAGACCGATCCTGGCCGACCCTCTACATGCTCCACCGCGGTGTCAGGGCTAAGCGGGTAGCTCTTGAGCGAGCGCCGACCAAAGGGGTCCTTGGCGATGAAGGCGCGCCGGTCGGTCAAGGTGTAGTAGGTGTGACTCCGCTCGAACCGGCGCCAGAAATGGACGCCGATCAGGCCGAAGCATCCGACCGAGAAGAACAAGAGCCCGAACATCCAGAAGTAACCCCCAGCCTTTGCGGCGGTCCGCATCCAAAACAGGGAAAAGCCGGTGAAGAAGACATAGAAGAACGGTTCGAACGGGTTGTTGTATTCGAGGCGGAGCTTGGGGACGGGCCTTCCCTGCCAGAGAATCCGCTCGTCATTGTCCAGGATACCGGCCCATTCATGGGCGGCCAGTCCGTCGAACTGCGTCATCCCGCTGCCCCGACCGCCTGCCGCCCGCGTTCCGCCCTGAGGTTTCGCGCCAAGAGGTCCATGCAGGCCATCCTGACCGCGACCCCCATCTCGACCTGTTCCTGGATGACGCTGCGGTTGATGTCGTCGGCCAGGTCGCCGTCGATCTCGACCCCCCGGTTCATCGGGCCGGGGTGCATGACGATGGCGTCCTCTTTTGCAAAGGACAGCTTCTCGGCATCCAGCCCGAAGCGGTGGTAATATTCGCGTTCAGAGGGGATGAAGCCGCCATCCATCCGTTCCTTCTGAAGGCGCAGCATCATCACCACGTCGGCGTCCTTCAGCCCCTCGCGCATGTCGTCGTAAAGCTCGCAGCCGAAGTCCTGGACGCCCGAGGGCATGAGCGTGGGCGGTGCGATCAGGCGGACGCGGTTTTCCATCTTGCCCAGCAGGATGAGGTTCGAGCGTGCGACGCGGCTGTGGGCGATGTCGCCGCAGATCGCCACGGTCAGGCGCTGGATGCGGCCCTTGGCGCGGCGGATCGTCAGCGCGTCAAGCAGCGCCTGCGTCGGGTGTTCGTGCCGCCCGTCGCCCGCGTTCAGGACGGCGCAGTTGACCTTGGACGCGAGCAAGTTCACCGCGCCCGAGGACGGATGGCGCACCACCAGCAGGTCGGGGTGCATGGCGTTCAGCGTCAGCGCCGTGTCGATCAGCGTCTCGCCCTTCTTCACGCTCGATTGCGCGACGGACATGTTCATCACGTCCGCGCCGAGCCGCTTGCCCGCCAGCTCGAACGAGGCCTGGGTGCGGGTCGAGGCTTCGAAGAACATGTTGATCTGGGTCAGGCCCTGAAGCGCGTCGCCAGACTTCACCGTGCGGCGGTTCAGGTCGACGTAGGTTTCGGCCAGGTCGAGAACGGCGCGAATCTCTTCGGGTTCCAGATGCTCGATGCCAAGAAGGTGGCGGGCGCGGAATGTCATGGCGGCGGTCCCCTTTGGCCAACCGCTTAGCGCAAAGGGGGGCGGCGGGGCAACCGGCTCGGCTTCCTGCTGGCTTCCCTCTGGCTTCCCTCTGGCTTCCCTCTGGCTTCCCGCCGGCTTCCCTCTGCCGCCCGGCTTCGGTAGGGTCGGGTCATGACCCCGGACCTGCCCCCGATGGAAACCGCAACCGCGCTGGCGCTTCTGGCTTGGCAGGTCGAGATGGGGGCGGACGAGCCGATCCTTGACGCGCCGGTCGATCGGTATGAGGCGGTGGCACCCGTCGTGCCTGCTACTGCTGCCATGGACCCGGCGCCTGTCGTGGCCGCGCCGGCGGCCGACCCGGTGATGGTGGCCGAGGGGCTGGCGGCCCGGGCAGGCTCGCTGGCCGGGCTCGCCGATCTTCAGGCCGGTTTCGAGCAGTGTGACCTGAAGAAGGGCGCGCGGAACTTCGTCTTTGCCGACGGGCGGCCGGATGCCCGCGTCATGGTCATCGGCGAGGCGCCGGGGCGGGACGAGGATCTGGAGGGGCGGCCCTTCGTCGGGCGGGCGGGTCAGCTTCTGGACCGGATGTTCGCGGCGATCGGCCTGTCGCGGACCGCCGATATGGCCGAAAAGGGGCTCTACATCACCAACGTCCTGCCCTGGCGGCCGCCCGGCAACCGCGACCCCGACCCTGCCGAGATTGCGATGATGCTGCCGTTTTTGGCGCGCCATGTCGAACTGGCCGCGCCCGATCTGGTCGTCCTGATGGGCAACACGCCCTGTGCCGCGGCCCTTGGCCAGCGCGGCATCCTCAGGATGCGGGGGCGCTGGGTCGAGGCCTTCGGGCGGCCCGCGCTGCCGATGACCCACCCGGCCTACCTTCTGCGCAATCCGGCGGCCAAGCGCGAGGCCTGGGCCGACCTTCTGTCCATCCGCCGCCGGCTGGAGGCCGCGCCATGAGCCGCATCGACGAAAGCCGCCCCTTCCTGCCCCTGGGCATCGCCGTCCTGACCGTATCCGACACGCGCGCCCTGGCCGATGACCGGTCGGGCGACACCTTGGTCGAGCGGCTGACGGGTGCCGGCCACAGGCTCGCCGCCCGCGCGATCTGCCGGGATGAGCGGGTGGACATTGCCGCGCAGTTGCGTGCCTGGGTGGCTGACCCCGCCATCGACGTCATCCTGTCGACCGGCGGGACGGGGCTCACGGGGCGCGACGTGACCGTCGAGGCGCACCGGGATGTCTATGAAAAAGAGATCGAGGCCTTCGGCACGGTCTTCACGATAGTCTCCATGCAGAAGATCGGCACCAGCGCCGTGCAAAGCCGCGCGACGGGGGGCGTGGCGGGGGGGACCTACCTCTTCGCGCTGCCCGGCAGCCCCGGCGCCTGCCGCGATGCCTGGGACGAGATCCTGCGCTGGCAGCTCGACTTCCGGCACCGGCCCTGCAACTTCGCCGAGATCCTGCCCCGGCTCGACGAGCATCTGCGGCGGAAGTAGGCTTACCCGGTGCAGCCTTCCATCTGGTGAACGCCGCCCGCGCCGTCGAAGATGGTGAAGCGCACGGCCGAACGGTCAAGCGCGAAGGGCTGGGCGGTCGGGGGCACCAGATCCACAATCTGGTGCAGGCGGCCCCCGGCGCTGTCGGTCCTGACCGGCGCGACCCAAACGGCGGGGTCGCCCGTCTCGATCACCGCGAAGGCGTCGGGCGACAGGCCCTTGGGCGCGGGAATGTCGGCCGTCAGGCGCAGGCCGTCGCGGGTCGGCTCGGTCGCGCAGCGGGCGGCGCCGTAGCCAGCGCCGCGGGCGTCGTCAGGTTCGGCCCTGAGGGCCGCCTTGATCGCCGCAGCGCCAGAGCGGTCGGCGGACAGATTGCCCGTGACGGTCAGGTGAGCCGGCACGCAGATGTCGCGGCAGACGCCAAGGTCGACCGTCGCGCCCAGGGACCGCACGTCGCCCTGGAAGGCGATCGGCAGGATCAGCGTGTCATGGTAGACGAAGGTGCGGATGCCGTTCAGGTTGAAGGGCGCCGGGCGCGGCCAGTGGTAGGTGACGCCGGTCAGGCCGCTCGAGCCGCGCCAGTCGAAGGCGGGGGGGATGCCCGCTTCGCCGGGGCTGCGCCAATAGGTCTTCCAGCCGGGCGCGAGGGTCAGTTTCAGCGCGCCCATGGTGCCGCCCTCGATCGGCCAGCCGCCGATCAGTTCCGCCGTCACGAGGTTCGCGGGCGGGTTTTCGGCCAGCGCAGGGGCCGCGAGGCACAGGGGCAGAAGGGCGAGGGCGCGCAGGGGGGTCCACATGGCGCCACCATAGGGAAGTGGCCGGGGAAGGAAAGCCCGCGCGCGGTCACGTCAGCGTCAGCCAAGGGGGGTGCGGGGCCCTTGCAAAGCGGCGCGCCGGGGCCGATCTTGGGGTCGGGCGGCGCTTTTGACCCTATGTGGCCGCCAGGAGGCATCCGATGGATCTGGCAGGCAAGCTTCTGATCGCCATGCCCGGTATGGGCGACCCGCGGTTCGAGCAGAGCGTCGTCTTCATGTGCGCCCATTCCGAGTCCGGGGCCATGGGGCTCATCGTCAACAAGCCCGCGACAGAGATGCGCTTTTCCAAGTTACTTCAACAGCTTGGCATTACGCCGCATGCGGACGCGCGTGACATCCGCGTGCAGATCGGCGGTCCGGTCGAGCATGGGCGCGGGTTTGTCCTGCACACGCCCGACTACCAGAGCGAGCCGGGAATGCAGTTGGCGGACGGTCGGTTTGCCATGACCGCGACGCTCGACATCCTGCAGGCGCTGGCCGACGGAGCGGGGCCGGAACGGTCGTTTCTGGCGCTCGGCTATGCGGGTTGGGGTCCGGGGCAGCTAGAGGCAGAGATCGCGCACAATGGCTGGCTGACCTGCGAGGCGTCGGAAGACCTGGTGTTCGACGAGCGGAATGCGACCAAGTGGCAGCGGGCACTGGCGACGATTGGCGTGTCGCCTCAGGCCCTGTCGGCGGCGGCGGGGCGGGCCTGAACGTTGTGGGAAGGCGACCGGGTGGCAGGGGCCGTTGACCCTGCCGTGCGATAGCCATGTCTTTTGTCCCGGCCGGTGGCCCAAAGCCATCGGCCAGCGCCCGCCCCGCCAACGGCGGGCGCTTCCGCGCCCACCGGGGCAGGCGCAGGCCTTCGCAGGTTCAGGACATTGGCGCTCCATCGGAGACGCTTCGCGGCGTGCGGGGGAAACGCGGTGCGTTTCCTTTTCCCGCCCGGCCCGGCGGTTTGGCACCCGTCAGCCCGCCTAAACCCGAGGCGCCGCCGCGCGGGCGAGGCGGTCGTTGATCGCCCGGCCAAGGCCCCGGTCGGGGATGGGGGCCACGGCGATGGCGCCCGCCGGTCCCGCGATCCGGTCGGCTTCGCGCAGAAGGTGAAAGAGCGCCGCCGCCGCCTCGGCCAGATCGCCCGAGGGCGAGAGCGAAAAATCGCCGCCGCCCGGACCGAAGCCCAGAAAGACCTCGCCCGGCTCCGGCGCCACGGCATTCAGCCTGAGCCGCGCGGCGGGGGCGTAGTGGCTGGCCAGCTGGCCGGGCGCGGTGGGCCGGTCGGGGTCGCTGGCGGGCAGCGTCAGGGGCATGCCCAGGACCGCCTCGATGTCTTCGACCGTCAGGCCGCCCGCGCGCAAAAGGCTCGGGCGGGGGCTTAGTGCCAGGATCGTCGATTCGACGCCAACGGGGCAGGGGCCGCCATCGAGGACGGCGGCGATGCGGCCCGCGAGGCCGGCCATCACATGGTCGGCGCGCGTCGGGCTGACCTTGCCCGAGGGGTTGGCCGAAGGCGCGGCGAGGGGGCCGCCGAAGGCCGCGATCAGTTGCCGTGCGAGGGGGTGCGCGGGCAGGCGGATCGCCACGGTCGGCAAACCGGCGGTGACCAGGGGCGACAGGCCCGCGTCGGGCCGCAAGGGCAGGACCAGCGTCAGGGGGCCGGGCCAGAAGGCCTGCGCGAGCCGTTCGGCCTCTGGCCCCACCTTCGCGAGCCTGCGGGCGGCGTCGAGGTCGGCCACATGCACGATCAGTGGGTTGAAACTCGGCCGGCCCTTTGCGGCATAGATCGCGGCCACGGCATCGCCGTTGCGGGCGTCGCCGCCCAGGCCATAGACCGTCTCCGTCGGGAAGGCGATCAGTGCGCCCGACCGTAAGAGCGCCGCCGCGCGGTCAAGGCCGCTTTCATCTGGCGGAAGGCGGTCGGTCATGGCCCTCTCGGTGACGTGACGTTGCGGGTTGTGGCGGCGTGACCTTGCGGCAATGATGCCGCGCAAGCTGCCAGCGCCGGGGTGTTTCCATACGCTTGCCGCGCGGGTTTGTGAAGAACAGCGTGATCCGGGGAGTGCGGCATGGCCTATCGTTCAGCGCAGGAGGATCTGCGCTTCATCCTGGCGAACGTCGTGCCCCTGGCCCCGGTCACCGCGACCGACCGCTTTGCCGAGGCGACGCCCGAAACGGCAGATGCCGTCCTGACAGAGGCGGCGAGGCTTTGCGACCAGGTGATTGCGCCGATCAATGTGGCGGGCGACAAGACGCCGGCGCGGCTGGAAAACGGGGTCGTGCGCACCTCGCCGGGCTTTCGGGCGGCGCTGGGCGAGTGGGTGTCGGGCGGCTGGGTCGGGATTGCGGCCGGGACGGATCATGGCGGCATGGGCCTGCCGCAGCTTCTGAACATGGCGGTGCAGGACATGTTCGCGGGCGCGTCGCTGGCCTTGCAGCTCAACCCGTTGCTGACGCAGGGCCAGATCGAGGCGCTCGAGGCGCATGCGGGCGATGCGTTGAAGGCGCTTTACCTGCCGAAGCTGAATTCCGGCGAATGGTCGGGGACGATGAACCTGACCGAGCCGCAGGCCGGTTCGGACGTGGGGGCGCTTCGTGCGCGGGCGGAACCGGCGGGCGACGGCACCTACCGCGTGACCGGGCAGAAGATCTTCATCACCTGGGGCGACAGCGACTGTTTTGAAAACGTCTGCCACCTGGTGCTGGCGCGGCTGCCGGACGGGGCGGCGGGGACCAAGGGGATCTCGCTGTTTTTGGTGCCGAAGTTCCTGCCGGACGCCAATGGCCGGCCGGGAAAGGCGAATGCGCTGAAGGTGGTGAGCCTCGAGCACAAGCTCGGCATCCACGGCTCGCCGACCTGCGTCATGGCCTACGAGGGGGCGACGGGCTGGATGGTGGGCGAGCCGAACGGCGGCATGGCTGCGATGTTCACCATGATGAACAACGCGCGCCTCGCCGTCGGCGTGCAGGGCGTCGGCGTGGCCGAGGCGGCGCTGCAGAAGGCCGTGGCCTATGCGGCCGAACGGGTGCAGATGGGTCCGATCATCGGTCATGCCGACGTGCGGCGGATGTTGGCGACGGGGCGGGCCGAGGTCTTTGCAGCCCGCGCGATCGCGCTTGCCTGTGCGCAGGCGCTCGACCTTGCACGGGCGACCGGCAGCCGCGACTGGGCGGCGCGCGCCGCGTTCCTGACGCCCATCGCCAAGGGGTTCGGCACCGACACCGGCGTCCGGGTCGCCGACATGGGCGTGCAGGTCCACGGCGGCATGGGCTATATCGAGGAAACGGGCGCCGCCCAATATCTGCGCGACGTGCGGATCACGCCGATCTACGAGGGAACGAACGGCATCCAGGCCATGGACCTTGTCGGCCGCAAGATGGCGGACGGGGGCGAGGCGGCCCTGCGGCTCATCGACGAGGTCTGCGATCAGGCCGAAGCGGCGCGGGGGGCGTTTCCAGACCTGTCGTGCCCGGTCTGGAATGCGGCCCAGAACCTGCGCGAGGCGACCGAGGCGCTGGTGGCGCAGGGGACGCAGGACCGCTTTGCCGGCGCCGTGCCCTTCGCGCGGGCCTTTGCGCGCGTCCTGGGTGCGCATTTCCACCTGAAGGCGGCGCTGGCCGCCGGTGTGGACAGCCCGCGCGCGCGGCTGGCAGCGGTCTATGTCGGGCGCTTGCTGCCGGACCATCACGCGCTTCTGGCAGAGGCGCGGGTGGGAGCGGCGGACCTTTATGCGCTGTCGGACGGGGATTTCGGCGCGTGACCGCCGGCCCCGTGCAGTTCCCCTTCGCAGTGCCGCCCGAACCCGGGCAGGTGATCGAGGTGGCGCCCGGCGTCCTTTGGGCGCGGCTGCCGCTGCCCGGGGCGCTCGACCATGTGAACGTCTATGCGCTCGACGACGGTGACGGCTGGACGGTGGTCGACACCGGCCTGGCGGGGCACAGGACGGAAGGGCTGTGGGAGGCGCTTCTGGCCGGCCCGCTGGGCGGCCGGCCGGTCCGGCGTGTCATCGTCACCCACCACCACCCCGACCACGTGGGCCTTGCAGGCTGGTTTCAGGCGCGGGGCGCCGGTCTTTGGATGCCACGCACGGGGTGGCTTTTTGCGCGGATGCTGACGCTGGACGTGCAGGACCGCCCACGGCCCGAGACGCTGGCTTTCTGGCGGGCGGCGGGGATGGCGGCGGACGAACTGGACCGGCGGGCGGGCGAGCGGCCCTTCAACTTCGCCGATGCCGTGGCGCCGATGCCCCTTGGTTTCACCCGGATCGACGAGGGGCAGGTCATCCGGGCTGGCGGGCGGGACTGGGTCGTGCGCTTCGGGCAGGGCCACGCGCCGGACCAGGCGACGTTCTGGAGCCTGTCGGACGGTCTGGTCCTTGGCGGCGACCAGCTTCTGCCCGGTATCTCGCCGAACCTTGGGGTCTATGCGACCGAGCCCGGCGCCGATCCGGTCGGCGACTGGCTGGCGAGTTGCCGGGCCTTCGCGGCTCTGGCGCGCGAGGATCATCTGGTCCTGCCGGGGCACCAACGCCCCTTCACCGGCCTGCCTGCGCGCCTTGCCGCACTGATCGACGAAGCTCTGGACGCGCTCGACCGGCTGGAACAGGCGCTCGACAGGCCGATGACGGCGGTCGACTGCTTCCCCACGCTCTACCGCCGCACGCTCAAACCCGGCGAGGTCGGTTTGGCCCTTGTCGAGGCGGTCGCCAACCTCAATCATCTGGAACGGACCGGCCGCGCCGTGCGGCACCGGGGGACGGATGGGGTGGACCTGTGGCAACGAGTGGAAAGCCCGCGGGCGGGATGACCGCAGGCGGGATGTCGGACCAGATCAGAAGCTCGGTCGAGGTCGCGGAAGAGGCCGCGCTCGATTGTGCGCGGGGGGTCGCGAAGGCAAGCGACGACCTGTGTGGCACGGCGGAGACCGAGCCCCTGCCCGAACCCATGGCCACGCAGGGCAGCAAAAGCCCGGCGCAATGGGCCTACGAGCGATTGATTCTTTACATCAAGAACTTCGAGGAACAGCTGAACGAGGCGGAAGAGGTGGCGATGGGCTTCGTCGGCGGCGACGCAGGCGTTCTGAAGATCGAGGGAATCGGCTTCTTCGCCCCGGACCTGCTGACCTTCTACGGCCGCGACGAGACGGGGGCGCGGACCCAGCTTGTCCAGCATGTGAGCCGGCTGTCGGTCCTCTTGCGCGCCGAACCCAAGGCCGCCGACATGCCAGAGCCGCGCCGCATCGGCTTCAGGCTGGCCGAAGGGCTGGGCGGTGCCAAGGGCGACGCCACGCCCAAGCCCGACGTCGCCGCCAAGGGGTGACAGTCCCCGGCGAATAGGCTAAATCCCGCACAACAGGATCAGGAGGGCTTCATGGCCGACTACAAACCGGGCTCGATGGACATTCGGGCGCAGGAAAAGACCTTCGCGGGTTTCATCAACTTCCTGAAATGGGGCACGATCGTCGTCCTGCTCGTCCTGATCTTCCTCGCGCTCGCGAACGCCTGATACGGCACCATGAAACGCGTCCTTCTGGCATTGCTCCTGCCGCTTCTGCTTGCGGCTTGCGGCAAAAGCGTGTGGGCCCCGGACGAGGCGGTGGCGCGGGCGCGCTATGTCTCGAACGAGCCGCCGTCCATCTCGCTCTTCACGGTCATCCGCACGCCGGGGGTCGAGGGGGCACATTCCGGCATCCTCATCAACGGCAGCCAGCGGGTGCTGTTCGATCCGGCGGGCAACTTCTCGAACCCCGCTGTGCCCGAACGCAACGACGTGCTGTTCGGCATCACGCCGACGATGCTGAACTACTACGTCGACTTCCACGCGCGTGAGCATTTCGACGTGATCGAACAGAAGGTTCCGGTCAGTGCTGCGGTTGCCGAAATGGTCATGCAGCGCGCGATGGACAACGGTCCGGCGTCGAGTGCGCTTTGCAGCCGCAACGTGTCGAACGTGCTGGCGGGGGTGCCGGGGTTCGAAAGCGTGAAATCCACCTTCTTCCCACGGACCATCCTGCGCGAATTCGGCAGGATGCCGGGCGTCGTTTCCACGCGCTACATCCAGACGCCGACCGGGATCCAGGCGACCGTCCTGACGCCGGAAGAGGCGCAATACTACCAGTGACGGCCCCGCTGCCGATCGCCGGGCTGATTCTGGCCGGGGGCGAGGGGCGGCGGATGGGCGGCGCGGACAAGGCGCTGCTGCCTTTCGCGGGCGGCACGCTGCTGTCGGTGGTCCAGGCGCGCCTTGCGCCACAGGTCGGGCGGCTGGCGCTGTCGGCCAACGGCGACCCGGCGCGGTTTGCGGACTTTGGGCTGCCGGTTCTGGCGGACCTGTCGCCCGAGCGGCTCGGGCCCATGGCCGGCCTTGCGCGCGGGCTCGCCTGGGCGGCCGGGGTGGGGGCCGACTGGCTCGCGACCGTGGCGGTCGATGCGCCCTTCCTGCCCCCTGACCTTGTCGCGCGGCTGTCCGCGCCGGGCGGGCTGGCGATCGCCGCCTCTGGCGGGCGCATTCATCCGACCTTTGGCCTTTGGCCGGTGAGGCTTGGCCCTGCGGTCGCCGCGGCGCTTGCCGGGGGCGAGCGTCGGATCGGCCAGTGGGCGCTGGCGCAGGGGGCGGTGGTGGTGGAGTTCGCGGCCGGCGCGGCGGACCCGTTCCAGAACCTCAACAGCCCGGACGATCTGGCCCGCGCGGAGGGGCGCGCCCGGCAGAAGCCCTAGTCGAAGGTCCCCGCGACCCGGCCCAGCAGCATGAAGGCGCGGGCGGTGCGGGTTTCGGCGAAGGCCGCAAGTTCGGCGTCCGACGCCTCGGGGGCGAAGGCGGTCAGGCCTCGGTCGAACTGGCGCAGGAAATGGTGCGCCGCGTCGCGAAAGATCGTGTCGCTGCGCATCCGCGCGGCGCTGAGCGCGAGGCTCGACCGGTCGCGCACGCCGCCAAGGCCCGCGATGGTGCGCCCGCGCTCGCCCTCGGCGAAGCGGCGCCAGACTTCCGGCCGGGCGCGGTCGGGTTCGAGGTCGTCCATGTAGATGCCGTCCTGACCCAGAAGCGTCAGCACGTCCTGTGCTGCGCGGATCAGCTTCGTCGCACTGCGGTCATCGAGCGCGCGGCGGAGGGCTGCGACGGTTTCATGGTCGTCGTGGCTGTCGGGGAAGTTCAGCGCCCGGATCAGGTCGGCGTGCGAGAGGCGCGGGGCCGTCGCTTCGGCGCCGGGGCCAAGGGCAAGGCTCGACTGGGGATCGGGGCTGGTCAGAAGGGTCGCCTCGTCCGCCTGCGGTTCGGGCGCGGGCGCCGTTTCGCGCCGGCTGGTGAAGGGCAGGGGCTGGTCGGCAGGGCGGTGTGCATCCGGGCGTGGATCAGGGCGCGGATCTGGGCGCGGCTCAAGCGTCGCGCGGGGGCCGGGCAGGCCCTGGGCGGCGCGCATGGCCTCGACCACGTCCTGCAGGCGCCTGGTTTCGGCCTTCAGCGCACGGACGGTGCGGCTTGCGGCGGCCGCGACCCAGATCAGCGCCAGCGGCAGGACGACCGCGACCAGCCGCAGGACGGCGGTCAGGGGGCTGGATGCGGCCGAGCCGGTGCCGGTGCCGAACAGGAAGAATCCCCCCGCCAGCACCAGCCACAAAAGACTGAGGACGATGGCCAGCACGTCGGCCATCGTCGGGCCGCCCCGGCCCTGGCCCGCCCGCGGGAAGCGGCGCAGGTTCTGGTCCTGGTCCTGTCGGTTCTCCGGCTCGCCCGGTTGGGGCGGGTCGAACGAGGGATCGGTCATTGTGCCCCCCGGCCCTGGTCAGACGTAGACGACCCTGGAAATCTCGTAGCTCTTGTCCCCGCCGGGCGTGCGCACTTCTGCGGTGTCGCCCTCGTCCTTGCCGATCAGGGCGCGCGCGAGGGGCGAGCGGATGTTCAGCAGCCCGCGTTCGATGTCGGCCTCGGCCTCGCCCACGATCTGGTAGGTCTTTTCCTCGTCCGTGTCCTCGTCGATCACGGTGACGGTCGCGCCGAACTTGACCGCGCCCGACAGTCTCGACGGGTCGATGACATCGGCGCGCGACAGGATCGCCTCAAGTTCCTTGATGCGTCCCTCGACGAAGCTCTGCCGTTCGCGCGCGGCGTGGTATTCGGCGTTTTCCGACAGGTCGCCATGTTCCCGCGCCTCGGCGATGGCGCGGATGACCGAGGGGCGCTCGACGGACTTCAAGGCCTTCAGCTCGGTGTCGAGCGCGGTGTGCCCCGCAGGGGTCATCGGGATTTTTTCCATGGCTCTGTCACGTCACTATACACAATGGTCCGAACGCTTAAACCGGGGATGCGGCGCTCCTGTCAAGGGCGAGGGGCCCGGGCGGGCCGGGCAGGGGCGGGGGTCCGCCATATCGGCCACAGGGGGCTTCCGTCGAACCTTGACGGTTCCATACGCAAGGAAATTGCCCGGGCGCCGGGCGGGGCCGATTGTCACCTGCCCCCTTCTGGGCTAAGGCGGCGGGAGCCGCGCAGGGGTGGCGCGGGGAACGGTGCGGAGGCAAGGATGAGCGGGATCGTGCGCGAGGCGATGGAGTATGACGTGGTGATCGTCGGCGCGGGCCCCGCTGGCCTGTCGGCGGCGATCCGGCTGAAACAGATCGACCCGGATATGACCGTCGTCGTCCTGGAAAAGGGGTCCGAGGTCGGTGCCCACATCCTTTCGGGCGCGGTGCTGGACCCGGTGGGCCTTGATGCGCTGCTGCCCGACTGGCGGACGATGGGCGCCCCGATCAAGACCGAGGTCAAGGAAGACAATTTCTACGTCCTCGGCCCGAACGGCCAGATGCGCATCCCGAACTGGCCGATGCCGCCGCTGATGTCGAACCACGGCAAATACATCGTCTCGATGGCCAATGTCTGCCGCTGGATGGCGACGGTGGCCGAGGGGCTGGGCGTCGAGATCTTCCCCGGCATGTCCTGTTCGGAGCTCGTTTACGGCGCGAACGGCGAAGTCCGGGGCGTGGTCGCGGGCGAGATGGGCAAGAACCCCGACGGCACGCCGGGCCCGGCCTACGAGCCGGGGATGGAGCTTCTGGGCAAGTATGTCTTCCTGTCCGAAGGCGTGCGCGGGTCGCTCTCGAAAGAGGTGATGGCGCGCTACGACCTGTCGAAGGGGCACGATCCGCAGAAGTTTGGCATCGGCATGAAGGAAATCTGGGAGATCGACCCCAAGAAGCACCGCGAGGGCACGGTTACCCACACGATGGGCTGGCCCCTCGGCAGCAATGCGGGCGGCGGCAGTTTCATCTATCACCTTGAAAACAATCAGGTCTATGTGGGGTTCGTGGTCCACCTGAACTACAAGAACCCCCACCTTTACCCCTACATGGAATTTCAGCGCTTCAAGCACCATCCGGTGATCGCGGACCTTCTGAAGGGCGGCAAGCGCATCGCCTACGGCGCGCGCGCCATTTCCGAGGGCGGCTGGCAGTCGATCCCGAAGATGGTGGCGCCGGGTGTGGCGCTTCTGGGCTGTTCGGCCGGCCTCGTGAACGTGCCGCGCATCAAGGGCAACCACAATGCCATGCTGTCGGGGATCGCAGCGGCCGATGCGGCGGCGGCGGCGATCAAGGCGGGGCGTCAGGGCGACGAGCTGACCGCCTACGAGGCTGACGTGCGCGAGGGCGCGATCGGCAAGGACCTGAAGCGCGTGCGCAACGTCAAGCCGATGTGGTCGCGCTGGGGGATGATGGCCTCGCTGGCGTTCGGCGGCTTCGACATGTGGACGAACAACCTTCTTGGCCTGTCCGTCTTCGGGACGCTGAAGCATGGCAAGACCGACGCCGCCTCGACCGGCAAGGCGAAGGACTATGCGAAGATCGCCTATCCGCGCCCTGATGGCGTCCTGTCGTTCGACCGGCTGACGAACGTCGCCTTCTCGGCCACGAACCATGCCGAAAGCCAGCCCTGCCACCTGAAGCTCAAGGACCCCTCGATCCCGATCGCCGTCAACCTGCCGGAATATGACGAGCCGGCGCAGCGCTATTGCCCGGCCGGCGTCTACGAGGTGATCGAGGTCGACGGCAGCCCGCGGTTCCAGATCAACTTCCAGAACTGCGTCCATTGCAAGACCTGCGACATCAAGGACCCGAGCCAGAACATCGTCTGGACGACGCCCCAGGGCGGCGACGGTCCGAACTACCCGAACATGTGATCGGGCCCCCGGTCGGGGGCCGTCACAATGCGCCTGGCTGGCCGGTCGCGGCGATTGCCTTGACCGGGCGGCGCGACTAGGGTCGACCGGCAGCAATGGGGACTTCGGACGTGGCCAGTTACAGACGACTTCTACCTCTCGTCCTGTCGTTCGTCCTGGCCGCGGGGGCGTCCGAGGGGACCGATGCGCCCGCGGCCCCGGCCGGCGCCTACATTGCCGGGCGCTATGCGATCGTCACCTCGGACTACCAGGCGGCGGCCGACTACCTGACGCAGGCGCTTGCCGGCGATCCGACGAACAGCGACATCGCGGGCTCGGCGCTTCTGTCCTACATCGCCCTTGGCGACTGGGACCGGGCGCGGGCAATCGCCGCGACGCTCAGCCTGACCAAGCAGACGAACAGCCTGGTCGACCTTGTGACGCTCGCCGGGCTCGTGCAGGACGAAAAATATGCCGACGCGGTTGCCGCGCTCGACAAGGGGCGGACGGCGGGGCCGCTGGTCGACGGGATCTTCCGGGGCTGGGCTCTGGTCGGTGCGGGCCAGATGGGCGACGCGCTCAAGGCCTTCGACAAGGTGGCCGAGGACAAGGGTCTGAGGCCTTTCGCGCTGCAGCAAAAGGCGCTGGCGCTGGCGTCGGTCGGGGATTTCGAGGCGGCGGACAAGATCCTGTCCAGCGAGGATGCGCGGGCCTTCGCCGCGTCGCGCCGGGGCCTGATCGCGCATGCCCAGATACTCAGCCAGCTTGAACGCGACAAGGATGCGCTCAAGCTTCTGGACGACATGGCCGGCCCGGCGCCCAAGGACCGCGAGCTTGCCTCCATTCGCAAGGCGCTGGTCGAGGGCAAGACGGTGCCCTTCACGCTGATCCGCTCGGCCAAGGACGGGCTGGCGGAACTGTTCCTGGCGGTCGGCTCGATCCTGTCGACCGAGCCCGGGCCGAAGGACCTGCCGCCGGACCAGCCGCGCCCGCAGACGGCCGACGTGCTGATGTTTGCCCGCACCGCGAAATACCTGCGCCCCGACCTGGCCGACGCGGACCTGCTGATCGCCGCGACGGTGCAGGAGCAGAAGCAGAACGGCCTGGCGATTTCGGTCCTGCGCCAGATCGACCCGGCCGGGCCCATGGGGATCGAGGCGCAATACGGGCTTGCAAATGCGCTGGCGAACGATGGCCAGCTTGATGAGGCAATCCAGGTCCTGAAGGCGCTGACTGCGGCCGTTCCTGACCGGCCGGACACCTGGGCGGCCCTTGGCGATGTCCAGCGGCGGGCGGAACGCTATGCCGACGGGGCCGAAGCCTACAGCCGCGCGCTGGCCACGATCGGCGCGCCGAAGACCGAACAGTGGGTGCTCTTTTACGCGCGCGGCATCTGCTATGAGCGGATGAAGGACTGGACCAAGGCCGAGGCCGATTTCCGCAAGGCGCTCGAGCTGTCGCCCGACCAGCCGGACGTGCTGAACTACCTTGGCTATTCGCTGCTGGAAAAGACCACGAACTATACCGAAGCGCTTCAGATGATCGCCAAGGCGGCGAAGGCTGTGCCGGACAGCGGCGCCATCGCCGACAGTCTGGGCTGGGCCTATTACCGGACCGGCGACTATCCCAAGGCCGAAGCCGAGATGGAGCGCGCCATCAACCTCATGCCGAACGATCCGGTGGTGAACGACCACCTGGGCGACGTTTACTGGATGGTCGGGCGCAAGACCGAAGCCGTTTTCCAATGGCGCCGCGCGCAGTCCTTCAAGCCCGAGCCGGAGGATGCCGCCCGCATCCGCCGCAAGCTCGAGGTCGGGCTGGACGCGGTCCTGAAGGAAGAGGCGGCCAAGGGCGGAAGCGGGGCCGCGGGTTCGACGACGAATGGCAACGGTTGATCCGGGGGCTGAGCCGGGGGCTGAGCCGGGGGGTGACATCGGGCAGGTCGCCGAGGAGGCGCCGGCCAAGGTCAACCTCGCGCTGCATGTGACCGGGCGGCGGCCGGACGGCTATCACCTTCTGGACAGCCTCGTGGTCTTTGCGGGTGTCGGCGACCGGCTGACGCTTGCGCGCGCCAAGGCGGCAAGCCTGACCATCGTGGGTGCGCCGGGCCTGACGGCGGGGCCGGACAACCTGGTGCTGCGGGCGGCTTCCGCATTGGGCCTGCCAGCCGCGATGGTTCTGGAAAAGCGCCTGCCGGTCGCCTCTGGCATCGGCGGGGGGTCAGCGGATGCGGCGGCGACGCTTCGGGGGCTCTCGCGGCTTTGGAGACGCCCGTTGCCTGACCCGGAGGTCGCGCTGACGCTCGGCGCCGATGTGCCGGTCTGCCTGGCGGGGCGGCCCGCGCGGATGCGGGGCGTGGGAGAGCGGCTCGACCCGCTGCCGCCATTGCCGCCCCTGTGGCTGGTGCTGGCCAATCCGGGCGTGCCGGTCGCGACGCAGGCGGTCTTTGCCGCGCTCGAGCGGCGCGACGGGGCGCCCCTGCCGGACCTGCCGGGCGGCTGGGCGGATGCGGCGGCCTTAGCGTGCTGGCTTTCGGCGACCCGCAATGATCTGGAGCCTGCGGCCATCCGCGTCGCGCCGGTCATTGCCGAGGTGCTTTCCGCGCTCGCCGCCCAGCCGGGGGCGCTTGCCGCCCGGATGTCCGGCTCTGGCGCCACCTGCCTTGCGCTTTTTGCTGACGGGGGCTCGGCCGCGGCCGCGCGCGCGGCGCTTGAACGTGCCCATCCCGGCTGGTGGGTGGTGGACGCGCCGGTCCTGCCAGCCTGACCGTTCGGCCAGGACGGACGCCGTATTCCATTGCATACCCCCTTGCCGCAGGCCCCGCGCTCGGCTAACCAAGGGGCGTCAGATCGGGAGAATCCGGTGGTGGGCAACCCCGCCGGTGCCGAAGGAGCAACCGCCCCGGTAAACTCTCAGGCGCAAGGACCGGCCTGGCAACGAAACTCTGGAGAGTGGCCCCGAAGGGCCCGCCGAAGGGATAACGATCTCAGGCGTCAGGACAGAGGGGGCATCGGGAAGGGCGGGCGGAGCCTGTCGCAATCGGTGCCGGACACCAAGACCGGCGACATGAGGGGAGGGCGGCCATGGCCGACCTGAAAACGACGGTCTTTCACGATCTTCATCGTGAACTGGGCGCCAAGATGGTGCCCTTCGCGGGCTACGACATGCCGGTCCAGTATCCGATGGGCGTGCTCAAGGAACATCTGCACACGCGGTCGGACGCCGGGCTTTTCGACGTGAGCCACATGGGGCAGGTCATCCTGCGCCCGCGCTCGGGTCGCGTCGAGGATGCGGCGCTCGCGCTTGAAAGCCTGGTGCCGGTCGATGTGCTTGGCCTTCCGCCGGGCCGCCAGCGCTATGCGATGTTCACCAATGACGCAGGCGGGATCGAGGATGACCTGATGGTCGCCAACAGGGGCGATCACCTGTTCGTCGTCGTCAACGCCTCGCGCAAGGAGGTCGACGTCGCCCATATGCAGGCGCGCCTGTCGGACCGGGTCGAGGTGGTGCCGGTGACGGACCGCGCGCTTCTGGCGCTGCAGGGCCCGAAGGCCGAGGCGGCGCTCGAGGCGCTGGTGCCGGGCGTCCAGGCGATGACGTTCATGGACGTGGCGGTCCTGCCGTGGAAGGGCGTCGACCTCTGGATTTCGCGCTCGGGCTACACCGGCGAGGACGGGTATGAGATTTCGGTGCCGAACGCGGACGCGGTGGCCTTCGCGCGCGCCCTCCTCGCGCAGCCGGGGGTCGCGCCTATCGGGCTTGGCGCCCGCGACAGCCTCAGGCTCGAGGCCGGCATGTGCCTTTATGGCCATGACATCGACGAGGCGACGAGCCCGGTCGAAGCCAACCTGACCTGGGCCATCCAGAAGGCCCGGCGCTCGGGCGGCGCGCGTGCCGGGGGCTTTCCCGGCGCCGGGCGCATCCTCGGCGAGTTGACCAACGGTGCCCCCCGCCGCCGCGTTGGTCTGCGCCCCGAGGGGCGGGCGCCGATGCGCGAGGGCACGGTGATCTTTGCCGGGCCCGAGGGCGGCCAGCCCATCGGCACCATTACCTCGGGCGGGTTCGGACCTTCGATCGAAGGGCCGATGGCGATGGCCTACCTGCCGAGCAATCTGACCGAAGGCGCGACCGTCTGGGCCGAGGTGCGCGGCAAGCGCCTGCCGGCGGTCATCGCGCCCATGCCTTTCCAGCCTACATCCTACAAACGCTGACATCCTGAGGGAGCTACCCATGGTCATGAAATACACCGAAGAGCATGAATGGCTGCGCGTCGATGGTGACGTGGTCGTCGTGGGCATCACCGAACATGCCGCCGAACAGCTGGGCGACGTGGTCTTCGTCGAACTGCCCGAGGTCGAGACGCAGGTCGCCAAGGGCGACGATTGCGCCGTGATCGAAAGCGTCAAGGCCGCGTCGGACATCCTGGCCCCCATCGACGGCGAGATCGTCGCGATCAACGAAAAGCTGGTCGATAACCCGGCGCTCGTGAACGAAGACCCGCTGGGTGCCGCCTGGTTCTTCAAGATGAAGGTGGATGATCTTTCGGTCCTCGATTCCTATATGGACGAAGACGCCTACAAGGACCTGATCGGCTAAGCCTCACCTGCCGTCGGACCGATCGCGCGGCGCGCCGTCCCGGCCCCGCGCGCGCCGACGCTGTTTTCGGAGCCTCCCATGACCTATACGCCCACCGACTACCGCCCCTATGACTTCGCCAACCGCCGCCATATCGGCCCGTCACCGGCCGAGATGGAAGAGATGTTCAAGGTTCTGGGGGTGAAGGATCTGGACGAGCTGATCGACCAGACCATCCCGAAGAGCCTGCGCCAGCAAAAGCCGCTCGACTTCGGCAAGCCGAAGTCCGAACGCGAGCTGTTGTGGTTCATGCGGCAGGTCGCGAAGAAGAACAAGGTCTTCTCCTCGATGATCGGCCAGGGCTTCTATGGCACGGTCACGCCGCCCGCGATCCAGCGCAATATCCTGGAAAACCCCGCCTGGTACACGGCCTACACGCCCTATCAGCCAGAGATTTCGCAAGGTCGCCTTGAGGCGCTCCTGAACTATCAGACCATGGTCTGCGACCTGACCGGGCTCGAGATCGCCAATGCCTCGCTTCTGGACGAATCGACGGCTGCGGCCGAAGCGATGACCATGGCGCGGCGCATTTCCAAGGCCAAGCCGATGGCCTTCTTCGTCGATGCGGAATGTCATCCCCAGAACGTCGCGGTCATGCGGACGCGGGCCGAACCGCTCGGCATCCAGATCGTCGTCGGCGACCCGATCGACATGGACGCCAGCCAGTATTTCGGCGCGATTTTCCAGTACCCGGGCACGCACGGCTATCTGATGGACTTTTCCAAGCAGATCGCGGCGCTGCATGAGGCCGGAGCGATCGCGACGGTCATTGCCGATCCGCTGGCGCTGACGATCCTGAAAGAGCCGGGCGCGATGGGGGCCGACATCGCCGTCGGCTCGACCCAGCGCTTCGGGGTGCCGATGGGCTTTGGCGGCCCGGCCGCGGCCTACATGGCCTGCAAGGACAAGCACAAGCGCGAGATGCCGGGCCGGATCGTCGGCGTGTCGGTCGATGCGCAGGGCGGCCGCGCCTATCGCCTGTCCTTGCAGACGCGCGAGCAGCATATCCGGCGCGAGAAGGCCACCTCGAACGTCTGCACGGCGCAGGCGCTTCTGGCCAACATGGCCTCGTTCTACGCCGTCTTCCATGGGCCCGAAGGGCTGAAGGCCATCGCCCAGCGCATTCACCGCAAGACGGTGCGCGTGGCCAAGGGGCTGGAAGCCGCGGGCTTCAAGGTCACGCCCAAGCATTTCTTCGACACGATCACGGTCGAGGTCGGGCCGATGCAGCAGGTCATCATGAAGGCCGCGCGGCGCGAACGGATCAATCTGCGCGCCGTCGGCACGACCCAGCTTGGCATCAGCGTTGACGAAACCACCCGCAGCGAAACGGTCGAACGGCTGTGGCGCGCCTTCGGGATCGACCGCAAGGATCGCGACCTGACGCCCGACTACCGCATCCCGGACCGGCTGGTCCGGCAGTCGGAGTACCTGACCCATCCGGTCTTCCACATGAACCGGGCGGAAACGGAGATGATGCGCTACATGCGACGGCTCGCCGACCGCGACTTGGCGCTCGACCGGGCGATGATTCCGCTCGGCTCCTGCACCATGAAGCTCAATGCCGCCGCAGAGATGATGCCGATCAGCTGGCCCGAGTTTTCGAACATCCACCCCTTCGCGCCGCACGATCAGGTCGAGGGCTACAGTGAACTGGTCCACGACCTGTCGGCGAAACTGTGCGAGATCACGGGCTATGACGCGATGAGCCTGCAGCCGAACTCCGGCGCGCAGGGCGAATATGCCGGGCTTCTGACCATCATGGCCTATCACCGGGCCGAAGGGCAGGGCGGCCGCAATGTCTGCCTGATCCCGGTGTCGGCCCATGGCACCAACCCCGCCTCGGCCCATATGGTGGGCATGGAGGTCGTGGTCGTGAAGTCGCGCGAAAACGGCGACATCGACCTTGAGGACTTCCGGGCGAAGGCGGCGGCGGCGGGCGACAAGCTTGCGGCCTGCATGATCACCTACCCCTCGACCCATGGTGTCTTCGAGGACACGGTGCGCGAGGTCTGCAAGATCACGCACGACCATGGCGGCCAGGTCTATATCGACGGGGCCAACATGAATGCGATGGTGGGGCTGGTCCGTCCCGGCGATCTGGGCGGCGATGTGAGCCACCTGAACCTGCACAAGACCTTCGCCATTCCCCATGGCGGCGGCGGCCCCGGCATGGGGCCGATCGGGGTCAAGAAGCACCTGGCGCCGCACCTGCCCGCGAACCCCGAGACCGGGGCCGAGGGTGCGGTGTCGTCGGCGCCCTTTGGCTCGGGCTCGGTCCTGCCGATTTCCTGGGCCTATATCCTGATGATGGGCGGTGCGGGGCTGACGCAGGCGACCAAGGTCGCGATCCTGAACGCGAACTACATCGCGACGCGGCTGAAGGATGCCTTCCCGGTCCTTTTCAAGGGCGATCAGGGTCGGGTGGCGCATGAGTGCATCATCGACCCGCGCGCCTTTGCCGAAAGCGCGCATGTGACGGTCGACGATATCGCCAAACGCCTGATCGACAACGGTTTCCATGCGCCGACCATGAGCTGGCCGGTCGCCGGGACGCTGATGATCGAACCGACGGAAAGCGAGACCAAGGCCGAACTGGACCGCTTCGTCACCGCCATGCTGTCGATCCGCGAGGAAATCGCGGCGATCGAGAAGGGGCAGATGGACCCGCAGAACAACCCCCTGAAGCACGCGCCCCATACGGTCAGCGCGCTGATCGGCGAGTGGGACCGGCCCTACAGCCGGGAACAGGGCTGCTTCCCGCCCGGCGCCTTCCGGGTCGACAAATACTGGCCGCCCGTCGGCCGGGTCGACAATGTCTACGGCGATCGCAACCTGATCTGCACCTGCCCGCCGCTCGAAGCCTATGCCGAAGCCGCCGAGTGAGTGAGCGCGAGCTGACCGGGCCGGATGCGGCCACGACGACAACGCCCGGCCGGGAGTTTCTGGCCGGGCTTTACGCTGCGCTGCCGATCGCGCTTGGCTACCTGCCGATCGCCTTCGCCTTCGGGGTCGGCGCGCGCGGCGTGGGCCTGAGCGTGACCGAGGCGGCGGGCCTGTCGCTCATCATCTATTCCGGGGGCGCGCAGTTCCTGGCACTGGCGCTGATCGGGGCGGGGGCGCCGGTCCTGGTGCAAATCTTCACGCTGGTCGCGATGGGGCTCAGGCACCTGCTTTACGGGCCGGCGCTCTTGCGCGGCGCGGGCGAAGATGCCGCGCGGCGCCATGCCTGGGCCTGGGCCTGGGGCCTGACGGACGAGGTCTTCGGCGCGGCCCTTGGCCGGCTCGCGCGCGGGGGGCGGTTTTCCGAGGCTTTCATGTTCGGGCTCGGCCTTGGCGCCTATGCCGCGTGGGTGACGGGCACCGTCGCGGGCGCGGCCGCGGGCAGCGAGGCGCTTCAGGGCTGGCCTTCGTTCGCAGCGGGCCTGGGTTTCATGCTGCCCGCGCTCTTCCTTGCCCTCCTTCTCTCGATCCTGTCGCGGGCGCAGCTTCCGGTCCTGGCCGTGGCGGGCGCGGCGACGGTCGTGGTGACGCTTCTCTGGTCGGGGACGGCCGGGCTTCTGGCCGGGATGATCGCCGGGGCCGTCGCGGGGGTGTTGCAGGGAACCCTGTTGGCACGAAAGGGCGAAGATGCGGCCTGAGATCCTGATCATGGCGCTGGTCGTCGGCCTGGCGAACTGGTGTTTCCGCGCTCTGCCCTTGCGCGCGCGGCTGCATGAGCTGCCCCCGGGACTCGCCGCTGGCGCGCTTCCTGGGTGCGACCGGGCCGGCGGCCATCGGCACGCTTTTCGTGGCCTCGGTCCTGCCTTACGCGCAGGCCGCCGATGGGCTGCGCGCGCTTTGCCTTCTGGCGGGCGTTGGTGCGGTAATTGGCGTCTTCGCCTTCAGCCGGTCGGTGGTCGTCGCGACGCTCGCTGGGGTGGTGGCTTATGGGCTGGCCTTCTGGCTCTTGATTCCGGCCGCCTAGGCCGGGTGCTTGAAAGCCGTCCACAAGCGCCCTTTCTTTAGGGAAAGCCGGAGGAGTGAGCGCGATGAGCGAGCCGAGCGTGCGACTGACCTGTCTGACCTGCGGGCAAGCAAACCGCGTGCCCGGGGCGCGGCTGGGGTCGGGGCCGAAATGCGGCGTTTGCGGCAAGCCCTTGGTTGGTGGCCGGGTGTCCGAGATGGACATCGCCACCCATGACAAGGCGACCGCCCATGACGGGCTGCCGCTTCTGGTCGACTATTGGGCGCCCTGGTGCGGCCCCTGCCGCCAGATGGCGCCCGAGTTCGCCAAGGCGGCCGAGCGGCTGGCCGGAAGGGCGCGCTTCGCCAAGGTCAACACCGAGGAGTTTCCCGCGCTCTCCCAACGGCTCGACATTCGCGGCATCCCCCTTCTGATCCTGTGGAAGAACGGCAGGCCCGTCGCGCGCCTTCCCGGCGCCCGCCCTGCCGCCGACATCGCCGCCTTCGTCGAGGGCCATCTGCGCTAGCCCGAGCCGGGGGGCTGCACGGGTCTTGACAAGCTCCGCCCTCTCGGCCAAAGACCGGCCTGCGGCGGGGCAGTAGCTCAGTTGGGAGAGCGTATCGTTCGCAATGATAAGGTCAGGGGTTCGATCCCCCTCTGCTCCACCAAATTATTCCTTTAGTATCAGACGGCTGCGCGGGTCGCATTTTTTAGATCGTCCGAGCGTCCGAATGCGAAAATTCGGACGATGAGTCTAGGACCGTGGTTAGCTCGATGTCGCCGTCGCTCATAACGATCCCGCGCCCGTCGCGGATTGCTTCCACGGCAGCGTTGCGAGCGGCGTTTTCCGACCTGGCCTTGACCGTGATCGAGCCGCTGATTGACTGGCTGTAGTAGACCGTAAACTCGCGCTCCGGCTGGCCCGCATCTTCGTCCCAATGGCCAGCCGCCCGCAGTTCCTGCTGCGCCCGGCCAGATCCTGGCATGTTTGCGAGGGAGTGGAGATCGAGGGACCTCATGCATCGACCCCATCATCAAGGCAAACCGTGACCGGCTCGATCCGCCAGCCGTTCCGGTCGCGCGCGCGCCGCCAGGCGCGCTCGCCTGCTTCGCGCGCCTTCCAGTAGCCAACATAGTCGGCCTTGGCGTCCGCACGGGTCAGATGGACCTTAACGGAAACTGGCCTGCGGCCAGCCCGCGTCGGGCGGGTGATCATGTAGTAGGTATATTCGATCACGCCTTCTTCCTTTCATCTGGCGTCGGGCGCTCGATTGCGCGGACGGCGCGGGTCACGGTTTCGATCTGGGGGGACATGTAGACGTCTGCCAGGAACTGGTCGGTGGCCGCTGAGTTGCCGAGGACGTCGGCCAGGTCGGACTTGCTAACGCCGGCGGCGCGGCCGAGGGCGCCGAAGGACCGGCGCAGGTCGCGGAACTGCATCTTGATGAGGCTCAGCTGACCTGCCTTGACCGCCGCCTCTCTGACGGCCTTCCATCTTTTCTGGAAGAGGTCGGGCGTGAAGGGTCGCCCGGTCCTGGCGTCGATCAGTAGTGGGCCTTTCGCGGTTGAGGTCAGCAGGGGGGTGAGCCGCATGGCCAGCTCGTCATGCAACGCGGCCCAGGCGATCTGGCCGCGCTTCGATTGTTCCAGGTTCCAGATCCAGCCGCCTTCGGCACCGTCGTCCTTGGCCGGCAGCTGGTGGAAGTTTTCGCGCCGCGCGCCCAGGATGTCGGTCTGGCGCTGGCCGGCGAGCATCGAGAGCAGGATGGCATGGCCGACAGCATGATTGCCGATCGTGTCGGCGGCCGTCATGAGGGCGTCAAGCTCGGCCCAGCCGATCGTGTGGCGCCGGCCCTTTGGAACGACCAGGCCCAGCTTCGTGCAGGGGTTCGTGCCTTCCGGGCGCCAGCCGCGCAGCTCGGCATGGGTGAACATGCGCCCCATGCTGCGGATGATGGCAAGCGCGGCCGCCGGCCCACGCGCCGCGTAGAGCGTTTCATACCAGCGCCGGATCACCGGCTTCGAGAAGTCTACGATCAGGTCCGTGCCCCATTTGTCGGCGATCATCCGGCCGTGGCTGCGAAGATTGATCTGGGTGCGCGGTCGCAGAAGCTTGAAGGCCAGGCTCGACTGAAAGTCGTCGATCAGCTCGTTCATGGTGCGGCCGACGCGCGGCGCGCGCGCCCTGGTCCAGCCCTTCTTGTTCAGTTCGGTCGCGCGGCGCATTGACCAGGTCAGGCGCAGCGGGTCGAGTTCGACCGGGGTGGCGCCCTTGGCGCGCTGTTCGGCCGAGGGCTCCCACCAGAGCCGCATCGTGCCGTCGGCGCGCTTGCGTTCGCGCACACCGGCCGGGAACTTGGCGCCAGGTGCCTTGGTTTTGGTGGGGCGGCGGGTCATTGGGTGGGCGTTATGACCATGGTGCCAACCTCTGCCGTGCCGGCGATGCCGTGGTCTTTGAAGACCTTCAGGGCTTGCGCTGCGGCGACGGGGGCGATGAGTTTCATCAACTCAATCAGGACCTCTGGCGTCGCGACTTGCGCCCTGACTTTTGCCAGTTCGATCGGATCTTCCTCGTCGAAGTGCCATTCAACGACAAACCATCCGCCGCGGAAGCTGCCGACCAAGCTCGTCTTCGTTTTCGTCATGCCTGCCGTGCCTTCTCGAAAAGGATGATGTTCGGCCCCTCGGGTCGGGGCATCTGGTCGGCCGGGCGGCCCTGGGCGGAGATCCAGCCGTCGACCATTTCGGCGCGCCAGCGCATCGGCCGACGCCAGACGGGCATGGGCAGGGGAAAGCCCGCCTCGTCCTCGAGCCGGGTGCGCGCGCGCAGGAAGTTTTCGACGCTGACGCCGAGGCGCGCGGCGACGGCGGCGGTGTCGATGAAGGGCGGGGCGGTCATGGCGGCCATCAGAGGTCCCCCGCATTGCGCCGGTCCTGGACATAGTCGGGTTTGGCCAGGGCGTGGCGCCATTCGTCGTACATGGAAGACGGGGCCTGTGCCTTGCGCAGGTCGATGAGGGCCCAGGCGATCAGTGCCAGCCCGCCGATCATCAGGACCAGCCCGAAACAGAGCGCGACGAGGAACGATATGGACATGTGAGGCCTTTCTTGCTGGCCGCGCGGGGCGCCTGCCGCGCGGCGGGTGGATGGGGCAGGGCCGGCCGGCAGCTCGGCCAGGGGCGCCCCCTGCCAATCAGGTCAGGACGGGCGCCCAGGCATGACGATGACGTTGTCGCCGGCCAGGTCGGCGATGACGGCCATGCGGCGGCGCCATTGCAGGCATTCCTGCATGACGGGCTGGGCCAAAAACATCAGAAGTGCCGCGCCGTCATCGGTCAGCCGGCCAGTTTCTGCCTCGGCTGCGACGGCAATTGCGCGCTCCAGGATTTCGTCGGTGATCGGGCCCGGCGTCGCCGGCCGCGGGATCAGATTGGTGATGGCAGTCATGGGGGCAACTCCGTGCTGTCGATGCACGAAGAATAAGTGCTTACCTCACACTGTCAATCACATTGTGAGACCTGCGCACAATTTAGTGCTGCCGCCAGCTGCGGGTGACGCGACCGCGCACAACAACATTGGTGCCGTCGACGATGTGCACGCGCCATTCATCGGGCTCGAGGCTCGCCGCCACAAGCACCGGTGGTTCGAAGCGCCTAAGAACCGTGGTCGCGACCCCTCGAATGTTGTCGTAGATCTGTGCGAGCACGACATCACCGGCTCGCACCCGCTCGGCGGCGTCCGTGTCGACCAGCATGAAATCGCCCGGCAAGAGCCCCATCAGTGCCAGGGCGCTGCTTTTGACGCGCCAAATATCGATGCCAGGGCGCTGGCCGAGTGCTTCCGCGATGGATGAAATCCCGCGATCTTCTGGGCTCTGAGCGGTCCAGCTGCTTGCATCGCTTTCAGAAAACCCTGGCGACAGATGACGGGCGGTCCGATTGTCCCCGAGCCCGGCGCGCTCGATCATGTCGCTGATCGGCACGCCCAGGGCGTCGGCGAGCGCGCGCGCCTGGTCGAGTGTCATCTTCTGGTGGCCGTTCAGGATCTTCGAAATGACCGTGCGGTCGCGGCCGATGACTTGACCCAGGTCCGTGCTCGTCAGTCCAGCCTTTCGCTGGAGGCCCTTGAACCAGTTCGCATCCATCATGGGAGCTAAGTAGGCACTTCACACCTCACAATGAAGTGATGAATTGGCACACAATTCGCACATTGTGCTTGACAGGGCGGGCCCCAGTCGCGGAATAGATGTGGTATGAGTAAGCACCTCACACCACTAGACGTATTGGAGCGGCTGGTCGGCCCGCTGCCCATTCTTGCCGAAATTGCCGGCAAGCACGCCAAGGTGCCCTACCTCTGGCGCCGCGCCTCGAAGTGGCGCGATGCTGGCGACCTGCCGTCGACGCGCGAGGCGCGATCGTTCCTGGCCTATGCCGCCGCGCGCGGGATCCTGCTGACGGCCGATCACCTGATCTGGGGCGCGTCCGAAGCTGAGATCGATGCCCTGATCGCCGAGATGGGGGCCGGCCAGGTTCACCCCGAGGCCGCAGAATGACCCCGCGCGCAGATCTGCCTGGCTGCGCGGGCCCCGCCGTGCCCATGTCCAGATGGTGCGGCCAGACTGGCCAGCGGCCCTTCGCGGTCGCTGGCCTTTTTTCGGGGGCCCGGTCATGTCGCTGAAGCGCCGCGCCGTCATCGCCCGGGCGCTGAACGTCGCCATCCTCGCCCGGCTCGGCGTCTTGACGCCGGCGGATGTCGACGCGCTGGAACGTGAAATCGGTGATGGGCCGATCGATCAGGGGCTGTTCCGGGCCGTCAACGGCTTCCTGCGGGACTATGACGAGGTGGCCCGCGATCCCCGCGCGCTCGCGGATCTGGGCGAGCAGCTTCTCGACGCCGTGACGGCGGAGCTGGAGCGGGCGCCGACGGTCCCGCCCAGGACGACGATCGACCAGCTGGTGCGCCATGAGTGAGCCGCGCCTGACGCTCGCCGACCAGGTCCTGGTCAACATGATGGGTGCGCTGCATCTGACGGTGCACCGCGACCCGGCGCGCGACAAGATGCGCATCGATGTCCTGCGCGAGGTCCTGCCGCAGGCGAACCGCGAGCATCCGCGCCTCAGGCCGATCATCGAGGCGGCCGAGATGTTCTTCACCGTCCCGACGGTCGACCTGCCCCGCGACCAGACCGCGCTGATGCTGGGCCGCGAGGCTGTCGTGACGTTTTTCGAATGGCGTTCGGGCGTCGCGCTCGACGCCTGGCGCGAGGCCGGCGGTCAGGGTTCGACGGGAAAGGGGCAGGCATGAAGTGGGCTGTGGAAGAGATCGACGATCTGGTCAATGTCATCGAAGAGCATGTCGGCCGATCGATGTCATGGCCGATCGCGCGGGACGTGCTTTGCTGGATCGACGACCAGGGGCTCATGCGGCCTGACGGGCGCGACAGCGCCGACCGAGTTCGCATCAGGGTCGGCGTCAATATGGATCAGCCCGTCGTCGATCAGCCCGTCGGCATGGGTCAACCTGACCCGACTGTGATCGCGGATCCGGGCCCGCAGGCTGATCCCGCACCCCCGGCCGGGGACTTGAACACGGTGGCCGGGGGTGCGGTTGATTGCCCCAGCCCCGAGGGCGCCGACGGGGAAGCAGCCCCGAGTGACGCGCCCGCCCCGCCGGCTGCGGGCGGCGGGGTCACCGAAGGCCTGATGCCCTGGGATGATGCACAGGATGAAGAGCTGCGCCGGTTGAAGGGGCTGGGCTTGCCGATTGCCGAGATAGGCAAACGCATGGGGCGCAGCGAGAAGGCGATCACCATGCGTTGGTACAAGCTGCGCACCGCCCGAGCCCCCCGGCCCGCGCCGAGCCCCTTGCCGCCCCCGACGGTCGCTGACCAGCCTGCCGTGGTGACTGTGATCGACCCCGCGCCGGTTCCGGCCGTGGCGCCTTGGCTGCGTTCTGGCATGCAGCGGCTCGACGAGCTGAACCTGGCCGAGGATGCAACGCTGCTGGACATCGCGGAGCGGCTGACCCGTGGCGACGGGGCGGCCGAAGTGGGCGAGAGCTACAGCCTGAAGCCGCCAGAGGTCCGCGTCCTGTGGCTGTCGATGCTGACGGCCGTGGGGCTGGAAGAAGGCGCGCGACCGTCGCTCGCGCAGCAAGGCCGCCTTCTTGAGCTCTTGCGTCACCGGGTCAAGGTGCGGGCCGATGCGTGAGGCACCGCGCTATTCCATCGCCGACATCAAGGCGATGCTCTACGACCGGCGCCATGATCTGGCCGAAACCTATGCGCCCAAGGCGCCGGGCAGCTATCTGTCGCAGGGGGCCTATTACACGCTGAACCCCGGGCGCCCCGATCGCCATGTCGGATCCTTCGTGATCTGGCTCGAGGGCGCGCGCGCCGGCCGCTGGCAGGATTTCGCGACGGGGGAGCATGGCGATCTGCTGGATCTGATCGCGCTCGCGCTCGGCTGCGACCTGAGCGGGGCCCTGCGCGAGGCGCGGGGCTATCTGGGGCTGATGGCCGACGGGCCAGAGGACATCGCCCGGCGCAAGCGCGCGGCCGAAGAGGCGCGGCGCCGGTCCGAAGAGGCGGCAGCAAATGATGCCGCCGTGCGCGAGGCGCGCCGGCGCAAGGCGCTGGCCCTGTGGCTTGAGGCCGAAGAGCGGATCGCCGGAACACCGGTCGAGGCCTATCTGCACCAGGCGCGCGGCATCGATCTGCGCGCGCTCGGCCGCCAGCCGCGGGCCCTGCGCTATCACCCGGCCTGCTATTTCCGCGAGGTGACGCCCGAACGCGTCGACCCGGAGACGGGCGAGGTCCTGCCCGAGCGTCTGATCGAGGGGCACTACCCTGCGATGATGGCCCTGGTGACGGGGCCGGACGGCCGGCCCGCGGCCGTGCACCGCACCTATCTGGTCGAGCGCGCGCGCCAATGGGTCAAGGCGCCCTTGCGCGCGGCGAAGAAGGTGCTGGGCGATTATGCCGGCGGCTCGATCCATCTGTGGTCGGGGCAAGAGCCGGATGGGTCCAAGGGCCGGCCTCTGGCCGAGGCGCCGCCGGGCTCGCGGGTCTATGTGAGCGAAGGCATCGAGGACGCGCTCAGCTGCGTCGTGCTGATCCCCGAGGCGCGCGTCCTTGCGGCCGTCAGCCTGTCGAACATGGGCGCGATCGCGCTGCCGCCCGCCATCTCGGAAATCGTGCTGATCGGTGACCGGGATGAAGGCGAGCAGCAGCGCGCCGCGCTGGCGCGAGCCGTCGAGACACATGCCCAGGCCGGCCGGCGCGTCCGGCTGTGGCTGTCGGACAGCGGCAAGGATCTGAACGATGCGCTGCGCCAGGGCGGCGCGGCCGAAGAAGCCGACCAGGTCCCCGCAGAGGGGCCGGCAGAATGAGAACGAGGGGTGGACATGGGCAACGGATATGGCGAAGCGCATCACAGTCGGGACGCGGATTTTGCGGCTTACGACCGCCTGCCTCCTTTGGCGCGCGGCATGTTGCAGCGTGCGGCTGCCAACTGGTCGAGCCCCTTCATTCTGCAGATCTGGTCGGAGGCCATTCGCGCGGGGGCCTCGCCTGAGGTCTGCTTTGCGGCACTCGTCCGAAAGCTGTCCGGACACTCAGCTGCAGATGCCTATCGCACCTATGGGCCCGATCATCCCCAGTCCGATGCGCAGGGCAAGCGGCTTAAGCCTGACCAGCACGGGCTCTGGCGGCCGGCCCAGCGGGCGAGGCGCGCATCATGACGCCCGCCGACGACGACTGGATGGACAATCCCGCGCCACCGCCCCGGGCAATTGGCGAGCCGGCGCACCAGGCGGCCAAGCCCAAGCCTGCGCGCGGGACGCCGAAACGCAAGGCGCGGCTCGCGGCCGCCCTGCGCGGGGCGCCTGTTGCGGCCGAGCCGGCGCCCCCGGGCGGCGATGCCGCGCCTGAACCGGCGCCAGCGAAGCCCAAGGGCCGCAAACCCGCCGCGGGTGGTGGCAAGGGCGGTGATGGTGGCAAGGGCGGATCGCCTCCGCCGCCGCCCCCAGGGGACGGCGATCCGCCACCCCGGCCGTCGGACCATGTGCCGCGCCCGCACGGGCAGATTTGGCCGGACTGCGCGGTCAAGGCGCTCGGCGTCAACGGCGATTATTCCTATTTCCTCGACCGGCTCGGCCAGCTCCGCGCCACGAAAGAGCTGAAGGCGCAGGCGATCGTCTCGATCTTCGGTGGCGAAAAGCCCTTGCTCGCGCACTATCCGTCCTATGACCGGGCCGGCAACCTGCGCCGCGACACGTTCAATTCGCAGCTCTGCGCGTTCGACATGCTCTGCGCCGCGGCCGACAAGGGGCTGTTCCACCCCGACGGGGCCGTGCGCGGCGTGGGGGCCTGGCGCGACGACCAGGACCGGCTGATCTATCACACCGGCGGGGCGCTGCTGACCCCGCAGGGCCAGCTGCATCCCGATCTGCATGACGGCCGGGTCTATCCCGCTGCCCCTGCCGTGCCGCCGCCCGCACCCTCGGCCGAGGCAACCGGTGCGCGGATCGCCGAGGCGGCCGAGGCGGCGCTCGACCTTTTCGGCACCTGGTCCTGGACGCGGCCGCAGCTCGACCCCCTGATCACGCTCGGCATGCTGGGCTGCCAGATGCTGGGCGGTGCGCTCGACTGGCGGCCGACCTTCTGGGTGTCGGGCCCCGAAGGCTCGGGCAAATCGACGCTTCTGGGCGCGCTCGAACTGTTGCACGGGGGCCAGAAGGGCGTGGTCAAGGCGGCCGACGCCACCAAGATGGGCATCCTGAACGCCGTCAAATATTCGAGCCTGCCGGTCATCATCGACGAGCTCGAGCCGGGCGACGAGCGGTCGCAGCGCGAGCAGGACATCCTGACCGCCATGCGCATCGCCTCGTCCGGCGCGCAGTGGCTGCGCGGCTCGGCCGACCAGAAGGGGATCGGCGGCAACATCTATTCGACCTTCCTCGCGTCCTCGATCCTGATCCCTGGCAAGATGTCGGCGGCCGATCGCTCGCGCCTGATCATCCTGGAGGTCCGCCCGCAATCCTCTGCCCCGCCGCTGATCGAGCCCGCGGTCTGGCGCGGGCATGGGTCGATCCTGAAGCGCGGGCTGATCGACCGATGGCCCGCCTGGCGCGAGCGTCTGCATATCTGGCGCGGCGCGCTTGCGGAGCTGGGCCTGCGCGGCCGGGGATCAGACAACTGGGCCACCGTGATCGCCATGGCCGACCTGATGCGCTGGCCCGACACGGTGCCGGAAGAGGCTCGCCTGCGGGAGGTGGCCCAGCTGGTGGCGGCTGCCGCTACGACCGCCCAGGATGAGGTCGGCAGCAATGCGACCGACATGGTCACGCACCTGGTGACGCAGCCCTTCGACGTCTACCGGCGCGGCGAGCTTTGGTCTGTGGCCCAGTGGCTGATGGTGGCCGCCTGCCTGCCGGGCGCGCCGCTCGAGCTGATCCAGGGCCCGGCCGAGGGGGCGACGACGATCCTGGACGAAGACCGGCGCCAGGCGGCGAAGCGCGCCAATTCGAAGCTCGCGCGGGCAGGTCTGCGCGTGATCGGCGAGGGGCGCGATGCGAAGCTGTTCCTCGCGTCGGGCAACTATGCCGAGCTGCGCAAGTTCTTCGCCGGCTCGGCCTGGGCAAATGGCGTCTGGCGCCAGGCCGCGCAGCGCCTGGCCGGGGCCGAGCCCGACCAGCGCTCGCTGGCCGGGATGACCACGCGCGGCACGACGATCCCATTTACGTCGATGCCCGGGCTGCTGGCCTTCCCCGCCGACCGGGTCGTGGAGCCGTCGCCCCCCACCCCCGAGGGCTGGGAAGAGTTCGCGTGACTAACCCGCCATGGCGCGGGTGATGCCCGTGACATGCTGGCTCGCCGCATCCCTGAAATGCCGCGCAGCGGCCAGAAGCGCGTAGGCCTGCGCGCCCTTGTCGGGAGCCAGCGCCAGAGGTTCGTCGAGTTGGCGTGCCAGCGCGTCCAGAATGGCGTCCAGGTGAAGCAGGTTCAGGTCGGCCTCTTCGCTCAGATCAAAGGCCTGTTGCTCGCGGTCCTCAGACATGGGCTGCCTCCCCTTCGTCAGTGGTGGGCAGGGCCGAAAGCAGGGGTACATGGACGCCGCGCGTCGCCGCGCCCGCCAGCGACAATTGCCCAGGGCGCGCGCCGGGCAGGCCCAGAAGGGCGGCACGGTGGCGCCCGCCGGACCAGTCGGTCCCGTCGAAAAGCCGCGCGCCGTGCGGCAGGGACCCGGCCACGAACAGATCCTCGGGGCCGGCGCGCAGACCGGCCCGCGCCAGCGTGCGATAGGCGCCCAAGTCGCCCGCCCGTGCGGCTGCCGCCAGGTCGGCGATGGTCATGCCGGGGCAAACCGTGTCGCAGGCCAGAAGGTGGCGCAGGCAGTCGGCGCCGGTGCCGTCGCCCGGCGCGGCCGACGCCCGGTCGGGGAACAGCGGCGGCAGGGGCGACAGGCCCCACATGCGGCGCCCGGCAGCGGTCCCGCCCAGAAGGCGCGCCTCGCGCACAAGGGCCAGCCAGTCGCGGTGGCCCATGTCGACGCCCGGAGGCACGTCCGCCGGTTCGGCGCGGGCGCGCAGTTCCGCCTCCATCGCGTTGAAGGCGTCGATGAAGCGGACCTTCCATTCCATTGCCGCCCGGCCGGTGAAGCCCATGGTGATCAGCGTGAAGCCGTCACGGGTCAGTTGGTATTGCTCGCGAGGTTTTCCCTGGGCGTCGAGGTAGGTCGCCAACGCAAGATTGCGTTCGCTGAACTCGTCCGGCAGATCCTTTTTCGTGTTCTCGATCCCGCGCAGCACGTCGGCGTGTCGTTTACCGAATTTCTCAGCCACCACGCGGGATGTGGTGCGCATGTCCGGGGTGATCAGTTCATTGGTCAGTGTCATGTCAGCCCTCCTTCTTGGGCGTTGCGTGACGCCGCGAAGGGTGAGCTTCTTAGACCCGTCCCTGGCGGCGGGGGCTAAGAACCCGAGAAGGACGGGCGGGATTATTCGAGCGCTTGCGCGCCTTATCTCTCCGCACCCCCGCCATGGGAAGCCGCTGGTGTCGTCGCGGATGACCGCCTTCTTAAGGGCTTCTTAGACCCACGGACAAGATGCGCTCGGACAATGGGGCTTGTCAAGCAGGGGCGAATCACCCGAGTTTTCTGGAAAACGGGGCCTGGAAAACGGGGCACAGAATGGACCGACAGTTCTACTTGGCGGCCGCAGGGTTTTACTATGTCCCTGGACTGATCGCGATGGCAGCCGAAGGCGCCCTCACGAACTGGCTGGCGTGGGGTCTTATGAGCGGGTTCGGCAGCTTCTTTACACTGGTTTTTCTGGCGCGCGAGTTCAAAGAGAAGCAAGATCAGCACGTCCTTCTGCTGCTGGGCCTGCCCAGCCTGCTGTTTGGTATCGCCTGCCTCTACAAATTGGGCTGAGTGCCTGCGCGTTCGGGGCCAAGCCAGATGTCGCCCCGCGTCATCCCACCCTTGCGCCCGCACCCCGCACCCTTTATCCTAACCCTCATTCGCGCCGCGCAACCGGGCCTGCGGGTCCGGGCCATCCCATCCCGTTTTGACCACTTGGGATGGTTTTTGGGATGCGAAAAGGGATGCTTTTTGCCTTCCGTATCAATGCTTTAGCCGTGTCATCCCATCATCCCACCGCCAAGCGGCCCCTGATGCGCGTATGCCCGTCCGTGCGCATGCGCGCGTGCGCGCGCGTACACCCGCGTTAGAAGGGGGTTTGGGAGTGGTATAGTGGGATGATCTATCTATACCATTGATATATCTAGATATAATCATCCCTTTTGGTATCCCAAGAACCATCCCGCTTTGGGATGACTTTCGGCCTGACCCTTGCGGGCCCGCGCCGGTAAGATGCTTGGCCATGACGATGCCGATTTGCCGGGGATTTGAGGGACGTGGCCGGACCTGACAGCCAGATTGCCGCCATGGCGGCCGAGGCGGCGGCGGCGGTCGAGGCCGACAGGGCCGCCGCCGAGCAGCTGACGCTCCTGCCCGACGAGCGGCCGGGCGCCGCCCTGGTCGAGGACGGCACCCGCCGGCGCGGCGCGGGCCGGGCGCTGAACCAGATGCGCGACTGGCTGGCGCTGCAGGGCTTCCGCCAGCCTGAACAGGTCATCGCCGAGATGGCCGGGCTCGCGAGCGGCGCGGGCGATGCGCTCGACGCGGCGATAGAGCGGACGCAGCGGATCTTCGCCGCCGCCACGGCCCATGGCGATCATCGCGTCTGGTCGCCCACCGAAGGCTGGCTGCGCCCGGCCGACCCCTACAAGCCGACGCCGGACGAATGGCGCCAGACCTTCATGCAGGTCTTCACCCTGCAGCTGCGCGCGGCCGAGGCGATGCTGCCCTACGGCCTGCCCAAGGTCACGCCCGAACAGGTCACGCAGCAGCAGGTCACGCAGATCGTCGTCCAGGGCGCGCCGATCGCGCCGGCGGCCGTGCCAGGCGTCGTCGTTGACGCCCGTCCGGCGCGTCGGATCGCGCCGCCGCCGCGTCCGTGGGAAGTCGAGCAAAATCAACGCCTTGCGGGCGCTGGTCGCGACGGTTCGGACGCTGAAATTCGGACGGCGAGGGCAACGCCTTGAAATCGCAAGCGAAATTGGTGGCCTGCCGTATCATCGCGGATGATACTGCGGCCCGCCCTTCCGCCCTGGTCGGCGCGGCCCGCCGCCGCCTGGTCGGACGGCCCGCGACCCCCCCGGGGGGGGCCTCGCGCCGAAATCTCTCTCCCCCCCTCGCAGAGGCCAGTCACCCTTCCGGGCCCGAGGGGGTCGAAAAATGAGCGCGAACTTCGGACCGGGCCAATGGGGTGCGGGGGAAGAAGCCCCCGAGCGGCCGCGCGAAAGCGCGGGACAGGGCGACGAGGCGCGAACGGACCTTGTGATGGGGCTCGACGCGAAAGAGGCAGTCGCGATCCTAGCGGGCGAGGGTGGACCCGACAAGCTCGATCTGGCAGCGCCTGCCTTTCCCGGCCCGATCGCCGAAGCCTTCTACTGGGACGACAGCGTGATTGCCGGGATCCAGGGCCCGGTCGGCAGCGGCAAGACGACGACCGTCCTGAAGTCGCGCCTGCGCCGGGCCATGTCGATGCCGCGATCGGTCATCGATGACTGGCGCCGCTACAAGCTCCTGGTCATCCGTGCCACCTACCGCCAGCTTTGGTCGACGACTATTCCCGACTTCCTGACGGTCTATCCTCACGAGCTTGGCGACTGGGCCGGTGGCCGCGGCGGCCCGGCCACCTTCCGCATGGTGTTCGATGACGGGCTCGGTCCGATCGAGTTCATCGCTGAGTTCATGGCCTTCGGCGACGACATCCAGGGCGCCATGCGTGGCTACCAGACCACGGACATCTGGCTGCACGAAATGGACACCAACCCGATCGACGTGATCCTCAACGGCATCACGCGGATCAACCGCTTCCCCGGCAAGGCGCATCTCACCGGCTACGCGCGCGAGCTGCAGGACTTCGGGCAGATTGTCGGCGACTTCAACGCGCCGGACCCGGACAGTTGGGTCAATTCGCTGATGATGGACGATGGCCGGCGTGCCTCTGTCCTGAAACAGCTGAATGCTGGGCTGCCAGAGGGCGCACGCCCGATCACGATCAGCTATCACCGCCAGCCGGGCTATGGCGAACCGGGCTGCGAAAACCTGTCGAACCTCGGCCCCGGCTACTATCCGACGCAAATCGCCACCCTGACGCTGCTGGGCCGCGGCGACACGATCGACCGCTTGGTCTACAACAAGGTCGTTCACACGCGGGCGGGCGAGCCGGTCTTCGCCCGGTCCTTCAACCGCGCCATCCATGTCGCGCGGGCCACACTGGCGCCGGTCCCGGGTGCTGCCCTGCGGATCGGGCTCGACCAGGGCTTCAAGGGCGCCGCCATCGTCGCCCAGCACCTGGCGCCGCGACGCTGGCGGATCCTGGGCGAGCTGCATTTCCCCGAGGTGCACATTCTGGCCGCGGACTTCGGCCAAAGGCTGCGCGACATGCTCGACGAGCGCTGGCCCGGCTGGCCGGTCGAGGCCGCCTGGGGCGACATGGCCGGCGAGCAGGGCTCATCCCTTGGCGCCGACGAGAATGCGACCTGGAACCTGATTGTCGGTCGAGCAGCCGGGTTTCGTGTCCGGCCGCAGCGGCTTGGCACGAACCGGATCCAGCCACGGCTCGAGGCGGTGCGCGCCGCGCTCGAGGCGCCACTTGCCGGGGGCGAGCCCGGCCTGCAGATCGATCCGTCCTGCCGCTTCCTGATCGCTGGCTTCGAGGCGCGCTATGTCTGGACCGAAGAGCTCGATGCGTCCGGCGCGAAGCGCAAGGTGCCCGACAAGCGCCTGACCGAGGCGAACGTGATGGATGCGCTGCAATACCTCCTGCTGTCCGAGCACCGGGCGAACGGCCTGAGCGAGCTCAGCTTCCCGGACCCGGCGCTGGCCGGCCGGGCAATCCTGCCAGGCCTCGCGCCTGCGGGCCCGGCGCCCGGCCTGCGCTTCGGGCATGACGTCCTCAACCCCTATGGAGTGCTGCAATGACCAAGAAAAAGCAGGCAAGCGCCGAGGTCCTGGCCGACCTGGTGCGACGGATCGAGGAAACCGGCGGCGTCCGGCCGGACGAGCTCTTGCAGGAGCTCGAGGCCACGGCCGGTCTGACCATCAAGGACAGGGGCAGCACGACTGAGCTGAAGCTGGCAGGCCTGACTGCCACCTGCACCTATGGGGCCGCTGGTGCCTTGTCGAACTGGGCAGAAAACGCCCGGCGCCACCTGATGCGGGCTGACGGATGATGGTTCAGACGGCGCCCTACAGCGATCAGGCGGCCATGGCTATCCTCTCGCGCCTCGATCCGTGGGACCTGTTGGAGGTCGAGACGGGGGCGGGCACCCATCTGGACCATCTTGGCCTCTTCGCGCTCTGGCGCGCGCTCCTGCCTGGCTGCTTCGACTGCCTGGTCATCGCGGACAGAGGCGAACCCTTCGCCCTGCTGGCGATCCTGCGAACGGGCGCGCACGGTGTCGGCTCGGCCGCGCTCATTGCGCGCGATCACATCCGCTTTCGCCGCGGCATGGTCCGGCTCGCCCGCATGATCGCCGCCCGTATCGCGGTCTGGGCGGCCGAGCATGGGCTTTGCCGGATCGAGGTGCGTTCCTGGGAACGGCATCCGCGCGCAGCCGCCTTCCTGACCGCGTGTGGCTTCACGCTCGAGGCGACGCTCGCGGGCTTCGGCCGCGACGGCGCCGATCGCTTTCTGCAATTCGCCTGGGTTGCCGCCCCAACCGCCGAGAGAGGGACCTGAGACATGTGCCTGGTGAAGAGCCCGAAGATACAGGCCCCTGCGGCCCAGCAGATCGCGGCCTATGACAACCGCGACGCGACGGAGGCGGCAAACGCCGAGGCGCGCCTGCGCCGCCGCCGCGCGGGCGCGGCCGCGAACATCCTCACGGGTGCCACGGGCATTCCGTCCACGGCGACATTGGGCGGGGTGGCGCAATGAACGCGGTCGCCGACCAGGGCAGCGATGCGGACCGCAAGAACCATATCCGCGCCCATGAGGCCATGACGCGCTGGCGCCAGCTGAAGCAGGACCGCGCCCAGCATGAGCGCGACTGGGCAGACATTGCCCGCCTGATCCGGCCGCAGCGGGGCGGCTTCTCGCTTGCGGACCCCGGCAGCCGCACGATGGAAAAGGCGCTGTCGTCCGAGCCGATCCAGGCGGCGAGCTCGTTCGCTTCGGGGATCTATTCCGGGCTGACCAACCCGGCCAGCACCTGGTTCGGGTTCGAAACGCCCGACCCTGACCTGAACGCCTGGCAGGCGATGGCCGAGTGGAACGACATCGTCACGCGCCGCGTCTTCGCGAGCTTCGGCCCGTCACTGTCGAGCTTCTACAGCTCGACCTTCCAGGCCTATGCCGACATCGCCGCCTTCGGTAATGCGGTGGCCTATGACGAGTTCGACCCGGTCGAGCGGCGCTTCATGGACGTCACGCTCAGCCTGGCCGAGGTCGTCTTCGATGTCGACGCCTGGGGCCGGGTCTGGGAATGGGTCAGGCGGTTTTCGTTGACCCCCCGCCAGGCCGTCGCGCGCTTTGGGGTGGCTGCCCTGCCGCCTTCGGTGCGCAAGGCGGCCGAAGAGGGTGGGCAGGCCGACGTCTGGCTCTATCACCACATCCTGCCCAATGCCGACTGGCGATCGGGCAGGATCGGGGCGAAGGGCAAGCCGGTCCTGTCGATCACCATCTGCGAGATGGACGAATGGCTGGTGCGTGAGGCGGGATATGAGGAACTGCCTGCCTATGCGCCCCGCTGGGACGTCGACACGGGTCAGGTATGCGGCACGGGGCCTGGCTTCGTCGCCCTGCCGTCGGCCCGCAGCGTCCACCAGATGGAGGCGGCGACCTTGCGCGCGGCCCAGTTTGCGGCCGACCCGACGCTTCTGGCCCCGTCGCGCGAAGATTGGCCCCTGTCAGGCACGATCCGGCCGGGAACGGTCGTCTACAACGGCGTGAATGCGCGCGGCGATCAGATGGTGCGCCCCCTGCAGATCGGCGGCGGCATCGGACTGACCGTGCAGGAAAAGGCCAGCAAGGTCGAAGAGATCAAGAACGCCTTCCACTATTCGATCCTGACCCTTCAGGGCCGAACCGGTGTCACCGCCGAGGAAAGCCAGATCATCGAGGAAGCGCGGATGCGCGAGTGGGCGCCGCATTCGGACCGGATCATGGAAGAATATGCGGCCCGGAAGGTCGAGCGGCGATTCCGCGAGCTGTGGCGGCGCGGCCAGCTGCCCCCGCCGCCGAAGGAAGCGGCCGGCGTCCCGCTGCAGGTGCGCTACACCTCGGCCGCCCAGCTGGCCAAGAAGGCCCGCGAGGGGTCCGAGATCATGCGCTTCATCCAGAACCTGGCGCCCCTGGCCCAGATCAGCCCGCGCGCGATCGACCGGTTCGATGTCGATGCCGCGATCGAGGCCCTGCACGAGGCGAGCCCGAACCTGCCGGCCAAGATCCTGCGCGCCCGCGACGCGGCCGACAAGCTGGCCGAGGCGCGCGCCCAGCAGCAGCAGATGGCGCAGATGGCCCAGATGGCGCAACCGCTTGCGGGGGCGATGAAGGACGCGGCTGCCGCCGGACAGATGATGCAGCAGGATGGAGGTGCCGCCGCATGACCATGAAATACCATGTCGACAGGATCGGCAGCCGTGTCCTGATCGGCTCGGATATTCCCGGGGTGATCGAAGAGGTGATCTTTTCCCGAAACCAAACGTCGCCGCTCTACCTGGTCAACTACTGGATTGACGGCGACCTCCGGTCGCATCGGTTCTGGCCGACGGAATGCCTGCCCGCGCCGGGGCATTCCCAATGATCTTCGACCGCATTGGCATGCTGCGCGCGCTCTTCCCGGCGCGGTCCGCCGCCGCAGAGGTCGCGGCCCGCTGGCAGCGCGCGGTCGCCCGCGAAGACGAGCTTCTGGGCGATGTGCTGCGGCTTGGCGGGTTGACGGCACAGGTGCCTGATACGTTCGACAAGGGCGTACCCCTTGGCGCCCCGATCGACCCCCTGCGCCTGGCCTATGACGCGGGTAAGCGCGACCTGGCGCTGCAGCTGGCGGCGCTGATGGCCTTGACCCCAACCGAACTGCAATCACTGATGGAGAGCTGACATGTTGATCCTTGACCCCTTTCGCACCCCTCTTGTGCTGGCCCCGGCTGACGCTGCCGCCGGCGGCGGCGAGGGCGCGGCGGCGGCAGCGACCACAGATCCGGCCGCGCAGACGGCGGCGGCAGCTGCCCTGGCGGCGGGCGCTGATGGCAATGCGGTCGCAGCTGCGGGTGCCAAGGCGCGTTGGTGGGAAAGCCCGGACTATTCGGACGATGAACGCCAGTGGCTGACGGCCAAGGGGCTGGCGGACGAGGACGTCGGCCGGGCTGTTCCGAAGCTGGTCAAGGGCCATCGCGCGGCGGAACAACGCATCGGCCGCGGGCTCGACAGCATCATGGACCGCCCGAAAAAGGACCAGGACCTGACCGAATGGATGCGCGGCCAGGCCGAGATCTTCGGGCTGCCCGAGAATGCCGACGGCTACAAGATCGAGCGGCCCGAAGGCATGACCGATGGTGCGCTCTGGGATCAGGGCTTCGAGGCCGAGGCCCGCAAGCTCGCCTTTGATCAGGGCCTGACGCCCAAGCAGCTGCAGGCGCTGAGCGGCTTTTATGCGGGCAAGATCGCGGGCCTCGAACAGGCGGCTGAGGACCAATACAAGGCCGCGAACGAGACGATGATGAAGAGCCTCGCCGCCGACTGGGGCAAGGAGACGGACGCGAAGCTTGCCCAGGCGCGGCTCGCGGCCGGCGTCCTGGCCGAGAAGGCGGGCCTTGACGCCGCCGGCCTATCGGCCGTGGCGGCCAGCCTGTCGAAGGGATCGGGCGACGCGGCCACGATCCGTCTCTTCTCGGCCCTGGCCGACATGATGGGCGACGACCGGCTGGTCCGGGGTGGGGCCACGACGACGCTTGGCACCACCCCGGCCGATGCGCGGCGCCGCGCGGCCGAACTGCGCGCGCCGGACGGGGCCTATGCCAAGGCGGTGGCGACGAACGACCGGACCGAGCTCGCGCGGTTGAAGCCGGAAATCGAGCGGCTGGACCGGATCGCGGCGGGCGGCTGACATGGGCCGCTGCCCGCCGGATCTGCTGGGGCAGATTGCACAGGCGCGCGCCAACCTGATGGTGCAAGGCGCGCGCCGCCTGTCCTTCGGCTGCGGGCCGATGGTCGCTGCTTGGCTCGGGGATGACCTCTCCGCCATCCTGGGCTGGCCGGAGGTCGAACTGAGCTATTTTGTCAAGGAATGCGAGGGGTGGTCGCTAAGCCCGGTCGACGGCGAGGTCGACTATTGAAGGTGTGCATGGGTGGCGAGGCGGGGGGTCCTACTTCAGAAAATCGGCTTGCATTTGCGCGCTCACGTTCCCGAAGAGGAACCGGCCCGACATGCCGTTTTTCAGTCGAGCTGTTGCGGTCCCCGCGACGCCAGTTGCATCCCTTGTCGCTATGACGACGCCGGTCTGGCCATTGTTACATGTGACCGGGATCGTAATCGTGTTCATGGTATCGCTCGCGTCGTAGGTGCCTGCGCACTGTAGCCCGCTCAAGGTCACGATGGTGAGGTTCCCTTTGCGGGTCGCCAGATCGATCGACACGGTGCCCTGCGCCGTCTCGCCGTTGCTGATCTTGCCAACGATCGGCAGATTGATCGCACCCGCGCAACCTGCCAGCATAGCGACGCCGGCCATGGCGGCGAAAAAGTTCTTCATCATGGCAAGCCTCTCCCATTTTGTGCAACCCTCCGGCGATTCGGCCCCTGTTGACAAGCCCCTTCTTCAGGCCCATGTTCGGTCTGGGTCTAGAAAGCCCATAAGTAGGCGGTTCTCGCGACGATACCTGCGACTTCCCATGGCGGGGGTGCGGAGACATAAGGCGCGCAAGCGCTCGAATAATCCCGCCCGTCCTACTCGGGTTTCTAGCCCCCGCCGCCAGCGGGTCTAGAAAGCTCGCCTGTCGGTGCCCCTAAACCTTTGTAGGAGGGCTGCGGCATGGGTGCCGAGATCATTCCATTCGATTTTGAGGAACAGGCCGTGCGCGTGGTGCTGCGCGGCGACGAGCCCTGGTTCGTGGCGGCCGACGTGTGCCGGGTGCTGGAAATTCAAAATGTCACGCAGGCCGTCCAGCGCCTCGACGATGACGAAGTTACCCTATGCCAGACAGAGGGTAGCCACCGCCCGATGAACCTCGTTTCCGAAAGCGGCCTCTACGCCCTGGTGTTGCGATCCGACAAGCCTGCCGCCCGCCGCTTCCGCAAATGGATCACGGCCGAGGTCTTGCCCGCGCTACGGCGGACCGGGCGCTACGATCTGGCGTCCGAACCTGCCGCGCCCGATCCGGTTGAAGACCCGATGGGTCCGCGCGACTGGCTGGCGCTGGTGCGCGAGGCTCGTCTTCTGGGTGGCACCGGCGCCGGGCGCCGCATGTGGGCCCTGTCGCCGCTGCCGCCGCTGTTTCCAGACCGGATGCTGGCCACACCGGGCGACGGTAGCGGCGCAGACTGCCTGCGCCACCTTCTGGCCTGCGACACCATCTGCGCCGGTATGACCATCGCCGAACTGGTGGCGGCCGCGCGGGCGGGTGACGCGGGCGCCTACCGCACGCTGGCGCGGGCCGGTCTGCGCGCTGGCCCCGAGGATCTGTTCGTGGCCGGGGCCCTGCCGCACGGCGCGCGGCTGTTCGACGGGACGGACTGGTCGGGCGGGCGCCACCGCGCCGCCCTACTTGGCCTGCCGGGCGCGCGCCCTGGACAATTGTCGCTGGCGGGCGTCGCGACGCGCGGCGTCCATGCGCCCCTGCCTTCGGCCAGGTCTAGCTCCGACGAGGGGGAGGTCGCCCATGTCTGAAGAGCGTGAACAGCAGGTCTTTGACCTGAGCGAAGAGGCGGATCTGAACTTGCATCACCTGGACGCCATTCTGGACGCGCTTCTGGCGCAGATGGAGGGGCCGATGACGCAGGCGCCCGACAAAGGCGCGCAGGCCTATGCGCTCGTTGCAGCGGCGCAGCATTTCCGGGCGGCGGCCGGGGAACAGGTCACGGCCATCGCACGCACCATATCTGGGGTGGGCGCCTAGTGGTGCCCCCCTTGACTTCTCCGCAAAACTCTGCGCCCTAATATCGAATCGTCGGGCACCCGGTCTTTCCGGTCCGACTGACCGCGGGAAAGCACCGCCGAGGACGGCCGCGTAAGCGCCCAGGAACGGTCCGGCTTGGCCGGGCACCCCTTCCGAAAACACCCCCATTGTTTTCGTGAAGGAGGCCCGCCATGGGTTTCATGCAGGACGTCGAGGCGCATCACCGCCTTACCTATCAAAACAACGCCCAGATGGTCGCCCAGCAGCTGCGCAATCCGCTGCGCCAGGCCGTGACCATCATGTCGGGCCTCACCGGCGAGGCCCGCAACGTGGTCGACCTGCTTCAGAAGAAGCGGGCGCAGAAGGGCCAGGACTATGGCCGCAACAACCCCGACAACCGCTCGAAATGGGACAACCGCTGGCTCGTGCGGCCGGAGGTCCTGCATGACGGTGAGCTGATCGACCGCACCGACAAGTGGGACATGGCGATGGATCCCACGTCGCACCTCGTCCGCAACTCGATCGCAGCGGTCGAACGGGCGGTCCAGGACACGATCATGGGGATCGAAGAGGACGCGAACGGCAATTTTGCCGTGACGGGCTCGGGCATCCTTGGCCTGGCGGTGAGCGGCAAGCGCCCCGGCGCGGGCGCGCCCCTGCCCGCCGGCAACACAATCCCACATGCCAACACCGGCCTGACGCTCGACAAGTTGCGCGCTGTCAGGAAGGCGCTGAAGAAGGCCGACTTCGGGATCGAGGACGCCGACCCGCTCTGGGCCTGCATCACGCCCGACCAGGAAGACGACCTGATCGGCATCGCCGCCCAGTCCGGCCCGGCGCTCAACGCCTTTTCGATCGAGCAGCTGCGCACCGGCAAGCCGTCGCCGCTTCTGGGGATCAACTGGATCTTGACGAACCGCCTTCCGACCGACGCGAGCGGCAAGCGGATGATCCCGGTCTGGTCGAAGTCGAACGTGGTGGCGGGCTTCTGGCAGGATGTCGAGGGCACGATCTGGAACGACACGTCAAAGCAGAACCTGCCCTACCTCTACACCTCGGCCTATGTCGACTGCGTCCGCGTTCAGGACGCCGGTGTGCGCGTCATCCTCTGCGCCTGATCTGATCCGGGCGGCGGCGCCAACCCGCCGCCCTTACCCCTTTCGGCCTACCCCTAGCCGGTAGCCCACTCGCAGGAGATCCATCATGATTGTCACCGGCCGTTCCAACGTGGTGCACGACTACCTCGACCCGGCGTCGATCCCGCCCGACACGATGCTGATCCGCGGCCAGAACCGCATCGTCACGCTGACCGCCACGAATGCCGCCAGCGATAATGCCGGTTCGCGCTACAAGCTGTGCGCGATCCCTTCGAACGCGCTGATGGACGAGACGACAGCCTTCCAGGTGCAGAACTGGGGCTATGCCACGGTGCAGGTCGGAACGCAGGCCAATCCGACCTCGCTTCTCAACGTCGCCAAATCGGCGGCAGCCGTGCAGACCCCGTTCGTCTTCGGGGATGCGAACCACGGCAAACGCCTGTGGGAAATCCTTGGCCTGGCGGCCGATCCCGGCGGCGAAATCATGCTCTGGGCGACCGGCCCGGCCGACGCGACCGCCGCCGGCACGATCAAGGCGAAGGTCGTCTACCGCCTCTGATGCACCACTGATGCAACCGATGGGGCGGCGCGCGCCGCCGCCCCATCGCCCCCGAGCAGGTTGCCGCCATGCCCACGCCGATCGCCACCTCGACCATTGCCGCCCAGGCCTTCCGCCTGATGGAGCTGGCGCCGATTTCGTCTTTCGCTGACGACAGCGACCAGGCGCGCGCGGCGGCCGAGCAGTTTCCGGTCGCGCTCGACATGTGCCTGGAGGCCTGCGACTGGTCCTTCGCCCGGTGCCTGGTGGATCTGCCCGAGCTGGCGAGCCTGCCCGCCGGAACGGCAGCAGACCCGGTTCTGCCCTACAGCTACCAGTTGCCCGACGATTGCCTGAAGGTTCTGGAAGTTGCCTTCGGCTCGGCTCGATGGTCGGCCGAGCTGAGCGTCCTGCGCGCAGACCTGCCGGCCCCTTTGACCTTGCGATACACTGCCCGCCCCACAGACGAGGCGCGCCTGCCCGCAACCTTCCGCACGGCCGTGGCCTACCGGCTCGCGGCCCTTTTGTCGGCCGCTTGGGTCGGCAGCCCCTCGGGCATTCAGAGGCTCGAGGCCGGCGCCGATGCGGCCCTGCGTCAGGCGATGCGCAATGATCGCGGCCAGGCGAGCGCGCAGCGCTACGACGGCCGGCCGGATCAGCCGGACTGGGTGACGGAGGCGCTGGCATGACGCGTGTCTCGCCCCCGCAGGTCGCCTTCTCGTCGGGCGAGATCTCGCCCCTTCTGCACCGGCGGTTCGACTTCCAGCGCTACCAGTCGGGCATGCGGACCTGCCGCGGCTTCCTGCCCCTGCGGCAGGGTGGCTTTACGCGCGCGCCCGGCACCATCGACTGGGGCGCAACCCGCCTGAACCGGCCCGCGCGGCTGATCAATTTCGAGTTCGCCGCGAATGACGCGGTCACGCTCGAATTCACGGACCTCTGCATGCGGGTCTGGCGCTATGGCGCGCCGGTCATGGTCGCGGGCACCCCCTATGAGCTGGTGACGCCCTTTCCGGCAAGCTCGCTCGACCGGCTGCAATGGGTGCAGTCGGCAGACGTGATCTATATCACCGACGGGCTGCGGCCGATCCAGCGCCTGGCGCGCTATGCGCTCGACAATTGGACGATCGGCGCGGCGGTCTTCGACAACGGCCCCTTCCGGGTCCCGAACCTCGACAAAACGAAGATCGTCAGCGCGAGCGGCACGACCGGCGCCGTCACTCTACACTGCAACAGCGGGCTTTTCGACGCGTCCTACATCGGCGCGATCCTGCGGCTCGAAGCCGTCGATACCGATGTGCCGACCTGGACCGGCAACACCGCCGTCGCCGCCGGCCAGAAGATGCGCTATGCCGGCCGCACCTATGTGCTGACGGTCGGCACCAACACCGGGGTGAACCCGCCGACCCATATCGAGGGCGAGCAGCGCGTGAGCCTGTCCCCCGACGTGCGTTGGCGGTTTGTCGATGACGGCTGGGGCATCGTAAGGATCACGGGTGGCTCGCCGGCCGTCTCGCCGGCGACAGCGGTCACGGCGCAGGTCCTGAAAACGCTGCCGCAGGGGATCGTGACCACCGGCACATACCGCTTTGCCGAAGGGGCCTGGTCCGACAAATACGGCTATCCCGCGGCGCTCGAGCTTTACGAGCAGCGGCTTGTTGCGGCCGCGACTGCCAGCGAACCACGCACACTCTGGTTTTCGACCGCAGGCGCGCTGAACGACTTCACCTCTGGCACCGATGCCGACAGCGCCTTCGCCTATACGATCGCTGGCGGATCCACGATCAACCGGATCCTGTGGCTGAAGCGCGGCAAGACGGGTCTGCATATCGGCGCGCTTGGCGAGGAATATTCGACCCGCACCACCGACCGGGGGGTGGCCATCGGTCCGACGACGACCGTCTTCGGGCTCGACGGCACGCTCGGCTCTGCCGACAGCATTCGCCCGATCGCACCCGATGGCCGGCCGATCTTCGTAGCGCGCGACGGGGCGCGGATTTTCGAGATCACCTATTCCTTCCAGGAAGACGCCAACATCCCGAACGAGCTGACGCTGATCGCCGAGCATTTCGGCCGTGACGGTTTCGCCGAGATCGCCTGGCAGTCGGCGCCGATGCGGCTCTGCTGGTTCCGTCGGGGCAATGGCGAGCTGGCAGCCCTGGTCTACGATCCGGCCCAGGAGGTGATGGGGTGGAGCCAGCAATCGCTGGCGGGGGGCCTGGTCGAAAGCATGGCCGTTACGCCCGATGCGACCGGCAGGCGCGATATCCTGGCCATGGTCGTGCGCCGCACGGTGCTGGGCCAGACGGTCCGGCGGATCGAAGAAATGGCAGTGCCTTACGGCGTCCAGTCGGAGGCATTGCCGATCAGCGAGGCGGTGCACCTTTACGGCAGCGCCGTCCTGCATCCGGTGCCGGCGGCCGCCAGCTTTACCCTGCCGCATCTTGCGGGCGAAACCGTGATGGCCTGGACGGACAAGGGCCAGTTCGGCCCGTTGGCGGCCGACACGGCGGGCGTCGTCACCCTGCCGGTTCCGGTCGGATCGGCCGTCATCGGCCGCTTCGACGCTACCCATTTTGCCGAGACGCTCGACCTTCTGGGCGCCGCGCCCGATGGCAGCACCATGGGGCGGGCGCGCCGCTTGTCGCCCAAGGTCAAGATCGGCGTGCATCGGACCGCCGACGGTGAGGTCATGACGGTCGAGCGCGAGCTCGTGCAGCCCGAACGGGTGAGCGGCCCGCAGGCGCTGGTGCGCCGCGCCGTCGCGGCCGACCTGTCCAGCGCCTGGTCGGGGGTGGCACAGGTCGACCTGACGTCGGGCTATGCCGGAGAAATCTCTCTGCGGTTCCGCCCGGGGGGAGGTGCGCCCATGACCATCACGGCCGTCGTGCCCCCGGTATCGGAGGCTGGCCTCTGATGTGTTTGACTGCAATCATGGCAGCACTGGCAGGCGCGGGCGGCGCTGCGGGCGCGGCAGGTGCCGCGGGGGCTACGGCGGCCGCCGGGGCGGCCACGGGTGCCGCGGCGACGGCCGGCGGCCTGCTGCAGGGCCTTGGCCTGGCCCTGTCGGTCGGCGGCACGCTCTACCAGGGGGTCCAGTCGGCCAAAGCCGCACGCGAACAGGCCGCCGCGCTGCAACAGCAGCAGAAGACCGAAGCCCAGCTGACGGCCGTTGAAGACCAGCGCACGCGCGAGCGGATGCGGGGTCTCATGCGCCAGCAATCGGCCGAGCTGATCGCGCGCGGCATCGACCTGTCGAGCCCGACGGCCGTCCTTCTGGGCGAGACGGCCGCACGCGAGATGAGCTTTGCGAGCCAGGAAGTCCGCTCGCGCGGTCAGGCGCGGCAGATCGAGCTGTCGTCGGCTGAAAAGATCGCCAGCGCGCGCGCTAGCAGCTCGTTGCTCGCGGGCACGCTCGGGGCGGCAGACAAGTTTCTGACTAGCGCCCCTGACATCTGGCCAGAGCTGGCCGGCACGAAGAAGCCGAAACCCGAGGCGGGGGCGCTGGCATGAGCCTGACTGTCCCCATGGCCGGGCTGACCGCGGGCCGCGCCGCCCAGCCCCAGTTCGAGGCGCCGCAAACGGGTGCCGTCATCGCCCAGTTCGGCGACGCCGTGAAGCTGGTCGGCGACAAGCTGGAAAAGCAGCGGCTCGACCTCGAGATGGGACAGCTGCAGCTCGACATGACCAAGGACATGAACGCGCTGCGGCTGAAGTACGAGGCGAGCGGCGATCCCGAGGCGATCGACAAAGGCTGGTCCCACGACATCCAGGCGCTGCGTGCCTCCTATTTTGACGATGCGACCGGCACCGGCCGTCCGCGCGTCGATCCGAAGATCCGCGCGCAGTTCGGACTGATGTTCGACGAGCTCGATCAGCGCCACGCCTTTGCCCTCGGCCAGCGGAACGTCATGTTGCGCCAGAGTGCGCAGGTTGCGGCCTACCGAACCTACAGTGCCGAGGCGGCGAAAGCGGCGGTCGATACGCCGGATCTGGCCACCCGCGAAACGCTTTACCGCCAGCATGACGAGGCAGTCGACCGGCAGGTCGCGGCTGGCAGCATGACGCCCAAGCAGGGCCAGGACGAGAAGGCGTCGTTCCGCAGCTCGACCGACGAAAATGTCGCGCAGGGGACGCTGACCGACAATCCGCGACTGCTTCTTGAGCAGCTGAACGCGGGCGCCCTGCCGAACCTGACGGCAGACCAGCGCACGACGCTGCGCACCCAGGCCATGACCGCGATCAAGACGCTCGACGCCAAGGCTGCGAAGGCGGCCGAGCTCGAGGTCAAGGCCGCCGACGATGCGCAGAAGGCGGCGATTGGCGACGGCATCAAGATCATGGAAAAGGGCCTGCCCTGGCGGGACGAGAAGATGCTCGACGATCCTGCCATCGCGCAGAAGTTTCCCGACCAGGTGGCCGAGGCGCAGGCGGCCCGCGCCCTTCGCGACCAGGGCCACATTATTGCTCAGATGACGCCGGCCGAGCTCGCGACGGTCCGCGCCGATCTGATCAAGGGGGGGCTCGATAAGGACTGGCAGACGAAGGCTGTCACGATGATCGACAAGCGCATCGATCAGTCCAGGACCGACTGGGCAATGGACGGGATCAAAGCCGCGACCGCCGCGGGGCTGCCTGTCCCCCCGCTGCCGTCGTTCGACCCGGCCAACACGGATGCGTTCGCGCAAGCGATTGCGCGCCGGCTTCAGTTCGCGGACTGGGCAAAGCAGAAGGGCTATGCGGACAAGGTCGCACCCTTCAGCGCCGCTGAGGCCGAGGCGCTGAAACCGGTCCTAGCGCCGACCGCGCCGACCGATCAGCGCCTTGCAGCCGCACTCGCCTTCGCGCAGGGCGGCGGCGAAGGAGCCGATCGTGCGGCGCGCGCGGCCGGTGCGAGCGATGTCTTCGTCCAGGCGCTCGACGCGCTTGCCATCGGCCAGGACCCTGCCATCGCCCGCTCGATGCTGCGGGGGGAGGGCCTGAAAGCAGCGGGGACTGTCGATCTGCCCCCAGAAACGCAACTGCAGTCTGCCTTCGCGGCCGAGGTCGGCGGGGTGATGAGCGACAACCCCGAGGATCGCAAGGCGTTTTATCTGGCGGCCGTGGCGATCTTTGCCGACAAGGTCGGCCGCATCGATCCGGCTGACATGGCGGGTGACTGGCAGTCGGGCGAGGCGGGCAAGGTCTTCCGCCAATCTATCCAGCTCGCCTTCGGGGGTGCCGAGGATGGCAAGGCCGGCGTTGGGGGCATTCAGCCGATCGGCGGACGCCAGGTCATGTTGCCACCCGGCATGCCGGCACAGGCCGTTCAGGATGCCTGGGACCGCGTCGGGCTTGAGCTTCATGGGCCTGCGCTTCGTAACGGTCAACCCGTCGCCTACGACGCGGCGGGAAACGTCATTGAAGACCCCGCCGTCGGCCTGGCCATCCTGACGACGGCCAGCAAGTCCGGGGCGCCGCCAAATCTGGGCAGTTCGCCGGCAGATTTTTTCGGAAGCGGCGGGCTCGGCCTGAAGGCGGTTGGCGGTGACAGCTACGCGCTCAGCTACATGAGCAACGGCCGCGAGCTTCTGGTGCCGGACGAAAACGGCAATCCGTTCGTTCTCTCGCTGCGGGCGCTGGTGAAGGCGACCGGGGAGTTGCCGCCGTGAACACGTTTTTCGACACCAACGCGCCATTGCCGCTTCCCGTAGTGCCGCTGCCGGACCCGACAGAGGCCACGCCGCGCGGCTTCTGGGACAGCACGGTTGCGACCTTCGACAAGCGCACGGTCGAGGGGGACAAATTCTTTTATGAGCAGCGGATCCGCAACGACAAGATCCTGACGCTCTTCCACATGCTGCCGCGGGATGCGGGCCTCGAAGCCCTGACGCGGGTCGATCGCGAGACGCGCGAACGGGGACAGGCAAACTGGCCTGCGATTGTCTTCGATGCGGCCGCCAAGCAGGCGCATCTCGATCCCGGCCGCTGGCAGGGCCAGCCTCTCGACGCCGACGCGCTCGACCGATATGTCACCGAACGTCAAACCCGTGAGGTCGCCGAAGCGGACCGGATGCTTGCGCGGCCCGCGGGGGCCGCCGGGATCGCCGGCCAGCTGGCCGGTGGCTTTGCGCGCGAAACGGCCGACCCCATCACACTTGCCACCCTGCTTGTGGCGCCGGAGGGATCGCTGGCGCGGGTTGTGGGGGTCAATGCGCTGGTCAACGGGCTGGCGGATCTGGCCCATTACCCGGCCGAGGCGCGTGTGGCCGAAAAGCTCGGGCTCGAAAAACCGGACCCCGCCCAGATGTTCCTCGGCGGCGCTTTCGTCGGTGGCGCTCTCGGCGGTTTGGCCCACGGGTTGACCAAGGTGCCTGCGGCTGCCGCACGCTTTGCTAGAACCCTGAAAGGCGTTCGGGAAAGCGTGGCGGGTGCCCTCCCGAAAGGCGTATCTGCTCTGGACCATGACGCCGCGCTGGCTGCAGCCGACGGCACCTTGTCCGCAAGCGGGACGCCGCTTGCGCAGTCGCTCGACGAGACGCGCTATATCGTTCGGCCCGGCGCGCCGGTCCAGGCGGGCGATTTCGACTTCGCAGAAGGCGGAACTGCCTATTGGCGCACAAACGGGATTGGGTTCATGGCGGGCCAACTTCTGGCGCGCGGACTTACGCCCGAGGAAGCAGCAGCCGTAATTGGCAATGCCATGGTCGAAAGCGGGGTCAGCCTCAATCCGGCGGCGCTCGGGGATGGTGGCAACGCCCTCGGCTATTTCCAGTGGAACGACCGGCGCCCCCTTCTTCTGCAGGAGGCGGCGCGTCAGGGCAAGTCGCCGACCGATCCGCATCTTCAACTGGATTATCTCTTCAAGGAACTGAACGGATCCGAGGCCGCCGCCTGGGCAAAGGTGCGCGCGGCGGGCACGGTCGAGGAAAAGGCGCTTGCCTTTTCGCAACACTTCGAGCGGCCGGGCGAGCCCCATAACGATCTGCGCATGGCCTATGCGCGCGACATCTACAATCAGATGATGGCGGGCCGCGTGCCGAAATGGCAAGGCCGCGTGCCACCGCTCAGCCAAGAAGCTGCGGTTCTAGCTGACCTGCCGCGGGCAGGGCGCGGCGCGACGTCGGCAGTGCGACCGGGCGAGGCGGTGGCGCGTGACCCCGAAGGGCTGGCGTATGAGACCGTGGCCGCCCGTCACGTCGCGGCGCCCGAAGCGCCTGCCGGCCGCCCGCATGACGAGCCGGCACCGGTTCCGGTCGTTCCCTTGGCGGAAACCGCATCCGACCCGACGCCGCTCGCCGATGCTGCCCGGCGCCAAGACCCCGAGGTGTTCGCTGAGGCTGATCGTCTGACGGCGCGGATCGAGAGCTATCGCCGCTGGATCGACGATCTGGGCCAGCTTCGCGACGAAGCGCAGTCTGCGCCGCAAGCCAAGCTGCTGGCGGAGCGAGCGGCCCTCGCGGAACAGCTTGGGACGATGACCACGGGGGGGCGCCGCGTCGTTCGCGACAGGCTGAAAGCGATCGATGCCGAAATCGCCAATCTGCCACCGGTGGCGGCGCGGCGCGACAGCCCGGACATGGCGCGTGTGCGATCCGCTCTGATGGCGGACACGCACGCGCTACATGACCTTGGCCCCCGTTTGCGAGCGGCCCGAAAGGCTGCCGAGGCAGATGCGGGCACGTCGCCGCGCCCGGCTGATGCTCGGGCTGCGACCGCTTCCGCAGAAGCATCGCCGAAATCTCCGACGCCTGCCGCGGATGGGCTTCGGTCCATGCCCCTCAGCGCGACTGACCCCGTGCCGCCCGCGCTCCCTGCCGGGGCCTATGCGGAGGGCGCTCAGGGTGCCGAGGCCATTGCGGCCGACCGTGCGGTTTTGGATCGACTGGCCGACCCCCTGTCGGACATCGGCTTCGGTCCAGTTATAGGCGACTTCAAGGGCAACTGGCAGGAAGCTGTCGAAGCCCTGAAAAGGGGTAAAGGTGGAGAAGCGTTCAACGCCCTTTCCTACCCGGAGATCGACGGGGGGATAAGCCTGGTTTGGGGCGAGCCCGGAACCGGGCACCATGACGGTTTCGGGCTTTCCAAGATCCTGACCTACCACCCCGAGATACTGGACGACCTGCAGGGCCGCCTGTCGGCTGCGAAAGTCGTGAGCTCGAGCAGCAACCGGATGAAGCTCGAAAGCGAGCGCGATGAGTTCAGCATCCGCCGCGAGTTCAATGGGAACAAGCGGAACTGGCTTCTGACGGGCTATGAGAAACAGCCGGCCGCCGAACGTAGGACGATGAGGTCCGGCGCGGAAGCGACAGGCTCTTCCCCTGCCGACCAGCTGTCTCCCAAAGGTAAGGGGCAGCCGGCTGAAAATCAACCCGCCCGCTCGGAATGGGCGCAGGAGATTGCTGCAGCCAAGGCAGTGGCCGGGGACCTGTCGCTGAGGCTGCCCGACGGGACCGATGTCCGCATGGCGGATCTGCTCGATGACATCGAGGGCGACCAATCGCTTGTCGAGGTGCTTGACGCCTGCAATCCCGGGGGGCGCGCATGACCAGTATTTACGATTGCCTGCAGCGCGCGATGGACGCGGGCGATCTGGACAAGGCCCATGGGCGCGCCGCCCAGGGCCATTTCGATCAGCTTGTCGCGCGGTATGAGACGATCATGCCGCGCGCACAGGCTGAAGCGAGCGCGGCGGCCGACCTGAAAGAGGCAACCCGGAAGGCCGCCCGCTCGCGTTTTCATGCTGTGGTCAACCAGCTGCAGGCGATGCGCCGCCTGCGCGCGGTGATCGATGACGCGCCGGACCCTGCGCTCGCGCTGCGCAACCTGATCGAGCATCGCGAAGACAGCGGATCGACCGCAGAAAGTGTGCGGTCGATCCGCGAGGCGCTCGAGGCGCAGATCCGCTACGACCTGCGGTCGGTCCTCGACCGGCACCAAATCAATACCTTCGGAAATGTGACCGAGAAGGCGGGGTTCGAAAACATCGTCCGCGAGCTTCACGGCGAGCAGACCGGTGACGCCAGCGCGGCGCAGCTGGCCGAGGCAGTGCGGATCGCTCAGCGCCGGCAACGGCAGTATTTCAACGCCCTTGGAGGCGACATCGGCGAGCTGGCCGACTACGGCGTTCCCCATTCCCATTCTGCCGAGGCGCTGATGCAGGCGACCTTCCCGGTCTGGGCCGAAAAGATCCGACCGCTCCTGGCCTGGGACAAGATCACCGATCATGCGACGGGCCACCCGTTCGCCGCCTCAGCCGCCGAACTGCCTCCGCCCGCAGCGGTCAACGCCTTCCTTCGCGACGTCTACGACAGCATCACGACACGCGGTTGGGATGACAGGACCCCGAGCCTGCGCGGCGGCGGCAAGGCGCTCTACAACACCCGCGCCGACCACCGGATCCTGCATTTCCGCGATGGCAGCGCCTGGCTCGACTACAACCGGTCTTTCGGGACGGCCGACCCGTTTTCGGCAATGCTCAATGGCCTGAACGGCGTGGCTCGCGACGTGGCGCTGATGCGCGTCCTCGGACCGAACCCACGCGCTTCGCTCGATTTTGCGATCCAGCTTGCCGAAAAGCGGGCCGCAGAAGCGGGCGACGCCGCGATGGCCGCTGCGGTCCAGAAAGAAGGCGGGCGGGCGCGCGTCGATCTGGGGATCACGACAGGTGCCAGCAACATCCCCGAAAGCGTCTTCTGGGCGCGCCTCGGCCGCACGGTCCGCAGCTACAATATCTCGACGAGCCTTGGGGGTGCGATCCTGAGTGCTAGCACCGACTTCGTCACGAGCTCAGCGGCAGCCAAGATGATCGGTATGAACCCTCGGAACGTGCTGAGCCGCACGGTCGATCTGATGGCGAACCGAATGTCGCGCGACGAGGCGGCGCGGATGGGGTTCGTGGCTGAAAGCCTGGCCGACGCCATGGCTGGTACTGCGCGCTTCCAGGGGCCGATGATGGGTGCCTCATCGATCGCGGATCGATTGTCGAATTTCGTCCTGCGTGCTCAGGGCCTGACCTTCCTAACCGACTGTCACCGGCTGGCCTTCCAGGGTGAGATGGCCGCGGAGCTTGCCAGTCTGGCGGCCCGCGGCTTCGACGAGCTGACCCCGGAAATGCGCACGCTTTTCCAGCGGCGCGGGATCACGGCTTCCGATTGGGACCACCTGCGCGAGCCGTCCGGGCGCTTCAGGTCGGACGACGGGACGGCCGACTACATCAGCCCGCTTCATTGGCTGGAACATCAAACGACGATGTCCCGGCCCGAGGCCGAGGGCCTCGCGTTGCGTCTGCAGGGGGTCTTCCAGGAGCAGGTCGAAATGGCTGTACCGACCGCCAGCATCTCAGCGGCAGGGCGACTTACGCAAGGTGCTCCGGCCGGGAGCTTCGTTGGCGAGCTGACCCGATCGGGGCTGCAGTTCAAGTCCTATGGCCTGTCGGTCTTTTTTGGTCAGTACCGGCGCGCCATGATGCAGGGCTCGATCGGGGGTATTGCAGGTTATGCCCTGACTATGCTGACCGGGCTGACCTTGATGGGTGCCCTGACGATCCAGCTGAAGGAAATTGCCAAGGGCAACAGTCCCCGGCCCATGACAGACCTGAAATTCTGGGAAGCGGCTGTCCTTCAGGGCGGCGGATTTGGCATTTTCGGCGACTTCTTCGCAGCTGAAAAAAACCGGATCGGCGGGGGAATTGGAGAAACCCTTGCGGGCCCATCCGTCGGCCTTGTGACCGACGTGGGCCGGCTCGCCAAGGGGCGCGACGTTGCGAACTTCGTCCGCTACCACACGCCGGTCGGATCGTCGCTCTGGTACGCGAAGCTCGCCTTCTCGCGGCTCGCTGTCGATCCGCTTCAACGTGTTCTCGACCCGGACGCCCAAAAGTCATTCGACACCTATACCCGACGACAGATGAAGGAGTTCGGCACGCGGTCCTGGTGGCGTCGCGGCGAACTGCTGCCGTCCGGCATGCCCGATTTGTCCAATGCCATGGGGAGCGCGCCATGAGCGTCGAGCCGAACCCGAGCTTTCTGCCCTACACGGTGTCGATCCTCGGCCCCTATCCGATCGCCTGGCCTTACGGTGCGGGATCCGTCACGGCCGCTGTCGTGCTGGCGGGGCAGCGGATCCAGCTGATCCCGGGCACGGACTTCAGCGTGACCCCCGCCGCGTCCAGCACGGGCGGCGCTTTGGCCCTGTCGGCCGGCGCCCTCGCGGCCTATGCGGGCTGCCCGCTTTACATCGGCCGCAGCACCATCACCCAGCAGGGCTGGATCGGTGTCGCCGGCCAGCGGGAAGCGGGCCTCGAGGCGCAGCTCGACATCATGACGATGCGGCTGCAGGAGATCGACCACTACCAGTCGGGGATCCTGAGGCTGGAAACCCCCGCGCCGCCCTTTGTCGCGGTGCCGGGCGCGGTGGTCGCCTTCAATCAGAACGGCTATCCGGTCAGCGGACCTTTGGTCACGCAGATCGCCTCTGCCCAGTCGGACGCGGCTGCGGCCCATGCCGATCGCCTTGCGGCCGACCAGGCGGCTGCTGACGCCGACGCCAGCGCACAGGCAGCGGCCGCGTCGGCCGCGAACGCAAACGTCCGCCTTAATGCCAACCAGACCTTCACCGGCCAGAACAGCTTCGGGCAGGGCATCAGCATCCCGGCCGACAAGGCCGTTGCGTTCGGTGCGACGCCAGAGGTGGAAGCTCTCTATTCGACCAGCGGCGACAAGTTCATCCTCCGCGCGCTCAACGGCCTGAAGGCCACGATGGCGTCGCTGCGGTTCGATGGCTTCGAGCTGGTCGACCGGCTGAATGTGAAGTCCTTCATACGCTGCTTGCCCGGGGCCGAGGTCTGGCTTGGCTATAACGGCACCAAGAAGCTGGAAACGGATGCCGCTGGGGTCATCGTCACGGGGCGGCTCAAGGAAACCGATCGGGCGGTGGAGCGCTGGCACTCCGTAAGCCGCACAGCGGCAACCTGGTATCAGAACACAACTGGCCGGATGATCCGGGTGGCGGCCACGGCAGAAAGCTCGAACACGGCTGGGACAATCAGCCTGCACGTCAACGACGCGCCTTCCTCAAACCAGGTGTCCTTCGGAACAACGCCGGCCATTGGCATCGGAAACCGCGCCACGGTGAATGCCGATGTGCCGCCAAATCACTACTACTTCATCTCCGTCTCTGGTGGCGCGTCGCTCTATTTCGTCCAGGAGCTCAGCTGATGCCTACGTCCTTTCTCGAAAATGGCGCCTATGTCGAAACGATCACCGACGTGCCGCTGGCCTCGCGCCCGGCGGGCTCGATCGCGGTGCCAAAGCGCCCCGACGCCGACAGCAGCTGGGACGGAACTGCCTGGCAGCCCGGACAGCCAGAGCCGATCGAAGCGCTGCGCGCCCGGATGGTCCTGCCGCGCGACCAGCTTTTCAAGGGATTGCGTGATGCCGGGATAATTTCGGCACCGGAAAGTGTCGCGGCCAGCAACCAAGGCATTATCCCGCCCGCGCTCGAGCTGCTGATCGCCCAGATGCCCGAGCCGCAGCAGTCGAACCTGCGCATCGACTTCGGTGACTTCAAGGTCGCCCATCGCATGAACCCCCTCGTGTCGATGTTGGCCGGCCTCAATGCGCCGCCGCTCGATGACGCGGCGATCGACGCCTTCTTCCTCGCGAACATGGAGAACTGACATGGCCATCCTGACGTCCATTGCGCCGACCTGGACCCAAGTGGGGCCGCTCGCCAGCGCGGAAATCTGGCAGTGCACCGATGGCGAAGTGGAGGTGACGGTCGAGGCTACGCCGGCGGCGTCCGATGGTATCCGGCTGGCCGGCGGCCGCGCTGTGAATATTTCGACAGGCAAGACGGTTCGATACCGCCGCGTCGGCGACACGGCCGCCGTCATTCGCCGCGAGGCCTTCTGATGTATCTGGGGCGCGGCGCATTCGACTGGATCCTGGGCGCGCCGCTCGCGGGCCCATCTTTTGTCGCGGGTCCAGCGCTGATCGTGAACACGCAGCCCTCACTCGACACGCCCAAGCTTAAAGTGGGCGCGACGCTGGCGTCCTGCGCCATCGCCGGGTCCTACACTTGGCCGGGCGGCCCCGTGTCCGAAAGCTGGTCCTGGCTGGTGGATGGCGCCATCAAGGCGGGCTCCTACGTCATCGCGGCAGGCGACGCGCAGATCGAGGCCTACGTGACCCTCTCGGCAACGGGTCTCCCGAGCCAGTCGCCGGTCCACCTCGGCCCGGTCCCTGTGACCAACACCGCGCCGGTCGCCGTTGGCGGGGCGCTGCACTTCACGGTCCCGGCGTCCGGGCCAGCTCCCACCTATTTCACAACAGCCGCGAGCGCGCCGTTCACCTACTTCAAGGATACCGTCAACTGGCCGACGACGGGCGGTCTGATCACCATCGCGACCGACCTGTCTGTCGCCGCGCTTAGCGGCACTCAATATCTCTATGAAATGGACAACGGCCATATCTCCTTGCAGGTCGTGGCCGACGGGCGTCTGTTCCTGTCGATCAAGGACGGCGCGAACACCGCCGTCATCACGTCTGTCGTGATCGGCACCATCGCGGCGGGCACCCGCTATGACATCATCGTTGCGGTCGACCTGGTGGCCCTGACTGCCTGGACGACGATCAACGGGGTCACGACGACGCGCACCCTTGGCGCCAACTCCGGCAACCTGGCAAGCGCGAGCCGTAGGCTGTGCCTGCTCGCGCGTGCGGGGGGCACCACCAACAACCTGCTCGGCACGATCTACAAGCTTGAAGTCTGGCAGGACTGCGTCTCAGGCGGCGGCCGCCCGGCGAGCGACACGAACCTGCGGACGAACGGGCGCATTGTCCCGCCCGCCTCGGCCGCCAACGCGCACCCATGGAAAAACGGGAATCCCGTCACATGATCTGGCGCTTCAAAAGCAACAAGAAGCAGGTCGGCGCGGGCATGAACCGCATCATCGACTATCGCGCCGATGGCTCGATCTGGCTCTGGACCGGCGAGCGCTGGTCCGAAACCGAACTCATCCCCGACGCGCCGCCCGCAAACCATCCGCCGGTTGCCATCGGCGGCGCCCTCAAGTTCATCGTGGAGTCGAAACAATGACCCGGTATCTGGGCAGCCAAAAACTCACCGCCCTCTCGACGGACAAAGACGGCGACAGCCTGACGATCAGTCATCTGGGTCTGTCCGATCCTCCGACCAATATCGACTGGGGCAGCTCCCTGCATGTCGATTTCACGATCGCCACGACCGGGACCATCGAAATCTACCAAGACGGCACGCCGATCTACGATGATCATGGCTCTACGGCAAACCATCCCTATACCGGCGGGACATCGGCCGCCGTAAGAATTTACTTCCGCGTGACCGACGGGAAGGGTGGTTTCTCTGGCGTTAGTTTCTGGGATGCCACCCTTGACGCCCTGACCGCTGGAGACGTTATCCCGCCATCACTGGCTTCGATGACGCCCGCGATCGGGGCGACCAACGTCGATATCGACGCTGCGCCGACGCTGCGCTTTTCCGAGGCCCTGCAGCAGGGGGCCGCAGGGAAAACGCTGACACTCTGGAATGCAACAGCGGCGACGGCGATCGAGACCTTTACCCTGCCGGGTGCTATCGGCTCGGGGCCTGGGAAAATTCAGGTCATGGGAACGGACGTGTCCGTGCGCCCCACCGCGCCGCTGCCCAAAGGCGCTCAAATCTCCGTCCGATGGGATGCTGGATTTGTCAAAGACGTCGCGTTCCCGGCAAACGACTGCGCGGCGGTCGCCGATGACAGCGTGTCCTTCACGACGGTTCCGGTCGTCGCGACGCTGCTCTACCCCGACGACCCCGATGGCTGGCGCGGCCGGTCTGCCAACCTGGATTTTGACCCGGCTGGCGCGATCATTGTGGATGCTGCTGGGACCGGAGCGCACACGACGATCGCCGCCGCAATGGCTGCGGCCACGGCGGGCAGCACCATCGCCGTAAAGGCGGGCGTCTATCCCGAGGCGATCAACTTCAAGGCGGGCGTCACGCTCCAGGCGTGGCACACCGACCGGCCGATCCTGTCCGCCCAACAACCCGTCACGGGCTTTGTCCAGTGCTCGGCTGCGGACGCTGGCGTGCTGGGCTCGGTCCTCGGAGTCGCCAACTCGCCCGTCTGGAAAAAGACCGGGATGCTCAAGTCATCGGTGCCTGTCACCGACCTGCTTGGGCTGGCTCCGATGGAAGACTGGGTGCCGCTCTTCAATGCGCAGGACGTGGGCGACCCTAGCAACCCGGATTTCCAGGAGGACGAAAGCCGGTTCCACAACATCGCGGCGCACGGCGGCAGCTACACCATGAGCGGCTCGAACATCGTTGGGGTTTCGGACAGCACCGTCATCAATACCAGCCGCTATACGAACGCCCAGCTTCTGGCGGCCAAAGTCCGCTACTATGGCTCGCCGAACGAAATCTACATTGCGCAGATCACCAGCGCGGACGTGGCGGCCGGGACTATCGGCTTCGCCAATCAGAGCAAGGTCGTCGACGGCACGGGCCGGAAGCGTTTCGCCATCCAAAATATCGCCCCGGCGATGGTCGCCGGAACGTTCTTCTTTGTGGACAACGGGACGACTTTCGACCTCTACATCTACCCCTATAGCGCCACGAACATCGGCAAGATGACGATGGTCGCCCGCAAGACCATCATCACCCTCCCGAATAGCGGCTCGGACGTCACGATGCGCGGCCTCCGCTTCATGGGGCCGTCGGGACCGGGTGCCTGCGAGGGCACCTCGATCACCAAGGTCAGCAACGGGTCCAGGCTGAGTGGCATCACGATCGAGCATTGCGAATTCGTCGGCGGCGCGAACACCAGCCAGCTGCACTATGGCGCGATCTGGCTCGTGACGTGCGACAATATCCTGATCCAGCACAACAGCTTCAAATGGTGCATGGCGCACGGGGTATTCCCCAACGGCTCTCTCTCTAACGGGGACGTCTGCACGATCCGGCGCAATGTGTTCCTGCGGTGCGGGTCTGCGTCGGCGAAAGCCTATGCCCAGAACAAGTGGGCTTTCCTGCACAACTACGCCGAGGCGTGCGGCTTCCGGGCTCACGGCAACCTCTCGAATGTCTATGCCGGGGGCGTCGATGCGGTCTGGTGGGGCAACGAGTTCCCTTGGTGCAATGGGTATCTGACCGCCCAGAACATGCAGAACCCCAACTATTGCTTCAACTTCCTGCCCTGTGATGACAAATATTCGGCGAGCCCGTCTGATCGGTCAAACCGCAAGATCGCCAACCAGGGCGCGACGGGCATCAGCAGGGTTTTCAACAACACCGCGCCTCCGGTCTTTTCTGGCCTGGCCAACACCGGGCATATGGCCATCTATGCCGGCGGCTCGGGTATGACCTCGCGCTACGCCAACAACATCACCCACGGCATGCCGGTCCCCGGCGACCAGGCCGGAACGGTCGAATACGCCAAGTGCAACCTGCATACGCATACCGGCTATTCCGGGTCGGTCGGCGGGAACATCGACGCCTCGGACTTCACCGGAGCCGCAGGAAAGTTCGACACGACGAACGTGTTCCAGCCGGACTTGTCGCTGGTCTACGCGGACTACGCCAACCGCAATTGGGCGCCCGCCAGCGCGTCGTCGCCGCAGAAGACGATGGCGACCTGGGATATCCAGAGCGAGGTGACTGGCTACTTCATCCCGACGTTCACAGGGTCCACCCCGTTCAATGTCCCCGTTGGCGACTTCTCCCTCGATTGCAAAGGCAACCCGATCAACTACGCGGCCATCAAGATGGGCGCGGATCAGAGCATCTGAGGCGACATGGCAGACCGCCCCGACATCTTTACCTGGCTGGCCTCTGACGGGGGGCACGCGGCGCTGGCCGGCGCGCTTGGCGGCGTGGTGCGCTGGCTAACGCTCCAGCACTCCTGGCGCGAGGGCTTCACCACCCTGATCGTCGGCGCGATATGCGCGATCTATATCGGCCCGCTCGCGCTGCCGATCATGGAGCAGACCCTCGGGAAGATCGTGCCGAACGGCGATATGGCGGGCCTGACGTCGTTTCTTACAGGCATCGGGGGAATTTCTCTCTCCGGCATGGTGATCGACGTGTTCCAGCGCCGCCGCGCCGAGATTGCGAAGGGGGGCGAGGATGAAAAGTGATCTGAGAGCGGCGTTCGCGCGAGAGCGGCCCTTCATCCTGACCACACTCCTACTGTTCATCGCGTGGCTGGGCTGGGTCAACTTCTGGTCACCTGATCGGTTCTATCGGTTCGACCGGGTGCATGTCTCCGACGCACGGTTGGGCGACCCGGTCCTGATGCAGGTCGATCGGACGATCGTGCGAGAGTTTCGCGGCAGCTACGTGGCCAAGGTCGTGCGGTTGCCGGCGAAAACCTCTGTCTGCGCCGGGGGCGCGAACGTGCCCTATGAGCCCGATGCTGCACTGCCCGAGCCCCTGACGCTCGCGTGGTGGACCTATGGCGCGGCACCAGACTGCATGTCGGCTCTGACGCCCGACCTCTATCGCCTTCGCACCTGCATCGAAATCCGCCCCGACGTGCCGTTGGTCGGGGACATGCAAGCCTGCGCCGTCAGCAATGATTTTAGGGTGACGCCATGACCTACACCCTTGGCAAGCGCAGCAACGCCGAACTGGCGCGGGTGCATCCCAATCTGGTGCAGGTGGTGCGCCGGGCCATCACGCTCACGACCCAGGACTTCTGTGTGCATGACGGCGCGCGATCGGCAGAGGAACAGAACGCGCTCTATCAGATCGGCAGGACGAAGCCGGGCAAGATCGTCACCCAGAAGGACGGCTACAAGAACAAGTCCAACCACCAGATCACCGCCGATGGCACCGGGCACGGGGTCGATCTGGTGCCCTGGGTCGATGGCAAGCCGGTCTGGGACGACACCTGGGCGCCGCACTACCAGGTCGCGGTGGCCATGAGCCAGGCGGCCAGCGATCTGGGCGTCAGGATCAAGTGGGGCGGCAACTGGTATGAGGCCATGGACCGCTATCCGGCCACGATCGAGGCCATGAAGACGGCGGTCGAGCGCTACAAGCTCCAGCATCCCGGCCCGGACCACATCGACGCCCCGCATTTCGAGCTGGTGACGTGATGGATGAGCTGACACCCAACGAGGAAATCACCACCGCGAAAGAGCCTGAAAGGCACAAGCGAAGGCCGCGCGATCTGCATCGCGAAACTATCAACCGCACCCGGCCGGAGGGATGCGGTTGTGGCTGGAAGGTGCCGCGTCGGCCAAGCCTCGACGATCTCGACTAAACTGCAACCAAGGAGAATACCATGACGGTTCGTGCGAAATTCAAATGCCATTCCAAGGTGATGCGTGAGTCCGGCACGGATACCGTCGCCGACCTTACGTTCTTCGCCTCTTATGGCGAGGGCAAGGACAACAAGGACTGGTCGAAGTGGACCCCGGGCGGCACCCTGACCATGACCATCAGCAATCCTTCCGCGTTCGACTGGTTTGAGCCGGGCAAGGAATACTACCTCGATTTCACCGAGGCATGATGCTCAGCCTGATCCCACGCCCCTACCTGATCCTCGCCGTCGCTGCCCTGTGGCTCGCGACGGCGGGCGTCAGCTTTTACCAGGGCTATCACACCGGCGCCACGCTCACGGAGGCGCGCCACGCGGCCGAGGTTCAGGCGGCGCAGGAAGCAACCATGAAAGCTGCGGAAGCTGCCTCACGCGCGGAATCCGAGCGGCTGGCGGCGCAGGCCGAGGCGGACAAACTGGCACAGGAGCTTGAAGATGCAGCGCGCACGGACCCTATGGCTGGTCGTCCCGCTCTTGGAGTTGACAGCGTGCGCCGCCTCTCCAAGCGTTAAGGCCCCGAGCCCGCCGCCCAGCCTGACGGCGCCGTGCCGCGCGCCCGTGGCGCTGCCGGATCGAGGCCTGATGCAGGGCGAAGTCGAGACGCTGTGGGGCCGTGACCGGTCTGCGCTCAGGGAGTGCGGCGGCAAGCAGAAGGGGCTGGCGGCGCTGTTCTAGGTGTTGCGCGGCTCGACTATCTTGCTGACCAGATAGCCTCGATCATACTCATAGCCGACGGGCGCTACGCCGCGCATCCATTTTTCAAGGTCCAGATCGCTGACCGAGAGGCGGCAATAGCGATCTGCCACGACATCCGGGGCGGAGGACGGCAGCACGACGCCGCTCATATAGACATTCAGGACCGGTGCGCTGAAATCGGGACGCCACGGCCCATAGCCATTGTCCTCGAACGTGGGCTGCGCTGGCTTCGGCAGGGGCGCCACCACGTCGGGCATTTCCCTAAGCACTCGGTAGCCATGCTCCGGGTAGCCCGGCCCCCAGTCGACGTAGAAATAGGCAACGACGCTCTCCGGCCACTTCGGCGCCACCGCAAAATCGTTGTAGGTCAAGCGGTGCGGGTCACATGTCCCATCAAGGTCTTTCTCCAAGGGGCGCGGATAGGCCTTCACCCAGGCCAGAAGCTCGTCCCTGGTCACCTCGCGGAAGCGGTCGGTCATCGTTCATCCTCGCTCGGAAAGTGCCACTAGAGGTCTGCTCGCGTGATGTCGTCGGGTATTGAGCCTTGACCATCATACACGCTTTCTCGGCTCCCGCGAGCCTACCAGCGGCGGCGGGGTAGTGGGTCAGTGGTGATCATGTGGTAACCCTCCTGGCCCGCTGTAGAGCAACATTGGCGGCGTCTTGAACATCTGCCCATGACCTCACGCCAACCTCACGACCCTCCGGCATAACTCGCACACTCAAGCGGGTTTCGGCCATGTCGATCCCCATGTGGTCCGCGATGAGCTGTGCAAATTGAACCTGGGCGGTCAGTGCCTCGACCAGCTCAGCAACGCAGGCCTTTTGGTCGGCAATCGTCTCGGCCGCTAAGAGCAAGGAACCGCGGACGGTAAGCATTTCTGCCTCGAGCCTGTTCAGAAGTTTAGCGCTATCGCTCGCCTTCATTCTCCTGTGCGATACCGGGGTCGGTCCGCAAGCCACGCGGCGTCCTGATGGCGCCTTTTGACGGTCGTCTGCCACTCTAACTCTCTCCGTCTTGCTAACAGCAGCGTTGTCCGAAATAATCACTATTATAAACGATGAAACACCTTATGCTATTGAAATCATTGAGTTCAGTTATGTTTCGCAATGATAAGGTCAGGGGTTCGATCCCCCTCTGCTCCACCAAATTTTCCCTTTTAGATCAGTGATTTGTTCGGGCAGTGATTTTTGTGCCGTCCGAACGTCCGAATGCGGACATTCGGACGACCAGCCATGACCGGCCATCACCCGCGCCTGTCGCGGCGATTTTAGCGGGCAGACTCTTGGGCCATCCGGCTTTCCGCCGGGGGGCGCCTAGTCTTCCGCCTTTTCCGGCTCGATCAGGTCCGGGCCTTGCGGCTTCCAGCTGTTCACCGCCTTGCCGACCCTGTGCATCGTCCGCTTTTCCGGCGGCTGGCGGGGGATGGTCCCGATCGCCTCGCCGTCCAGCCAGCGCCTGGCGCCTTCGGCATCGACGATGACCGGCTGGCGGTCGTGGATGGCGGCGATCCGCCCCTCGGCCTCTTCGGTCAGGATGGCGACGGTCTGACCCTTGAAGTCGGGAAGTGCGGCCTCGCTCCAGAGGCCGAGGGCGAAAAAGCCGGGCTCGTTTCCGGCGGGCTTCACGTAGTAGGGCTGTTTCGTCGCCGTTCGCGTCGACCATTCGTAATAGCCCGCCATCGGGATCAGGCAGCGGCCCGAGCGATAGGCGTCGCGAAAGCTCGGCGCATCCGCCACCGTCTCCACCCGGGCGTTGATGGTCGTGGCCTTCCATTCCTTCAGCGGCTTTCGGAACCAGCGCGGGACAAGGCCCCAGCGGGCGAAGCCCGGCAGAAGGTCGCCGCCGGCCGCGCCGCCGTGCCGATGGACGAAGCGCACCAGCGGCACGTCCTGCGTCGGCGCGACATTGTAGCTTTGCGGAACGGCCTGCACGTCGCGGCCCTCGGCCCAGCCCGCTGGCACCCGGCCTTCGGACAGCAGCGCGTGAACCTCGGCCCACGACAGCCCGGCAAGATTGAAGCGTCCGCACATGGGCCGACCTTGGCGCGGCGGGCGGCGATTCTGCAACCGGGGCGGCCTTCCACCCCTGCGCCCACCCTTTCCAACCCGCACCCCGCCTGTCACAACTGCGGCCTGACCCCCTGTTGATCGAAGCCGTGCCATGACCGCCCCAACCGCCTTCCCGCACCTGTTCGAGCCCTTCCGGATCCGCAACCTGACGATCCGCAACCGCATCCTGTCGACGGGGCATGACACGGTCCTGCCGACGGACGGCACGGTGAATGACGCGCTCATCGCCTATCACGAGGCGCGGGCGAAAGGGGGCGCTGGGCTCATCATCAGTCAGGTGGCGGGCGTGCATGAGACGGCGCGCTACACCTCGCACCTGTTGATGGCCGACGACGACCGCTGCATTCCCGGCTATCGTCGGCTGGCCGAGGTCTGCCATCGTCACGGCACCGCGCTTTTCTCGCAGCTCTTCCATCCGGGGCGCGAGATCATGGAAAGCGCGAACGGCATGCTCGCGGTCGCCTGGTCGGCATCCGCCGTGCCGAACGAGCGCTTCCATGTGATGCCGCGCGCGATGGACGAGGGCATGATCGCCGAGATCGTCGCGGGCTATGCGGCGGCAGCGCGCCGGATGGCCGAGGCCGGGCTCGACGGGGTCGAGGTGGTGGCGAGCCACGGCTACCTGCCCGCCCAGTTCCTGAATCCGCGCGTCAACCTGCGCGAGGACGGCTATGGCGGCTCGGACGCAGGCCGGCTGCGCTTCCTGGTCGAGGTGCTTGGGGCCGTGCGTCAGGCGACGGGGCCGGAGTTCGTGATCGGGCTTCGTCTCAGCATGACGGAAAAGGACGAGGCCGGGCTGACGGCGGCCGAGAGCCTCGCGGCCTGCCGGGCGCTGGAGGATCGGCTGGATTTCGTGAACCTGACCGTCGGGAGTTCGGCGACAGTCGGGGGGGCGGTTCATATCGTGCCGCCGATGGCCTTTGCCGCGGGCTATCTGGGCAGCGACGCGCGGACCTTCCGGCAGGCGCTGAAGGTTCCGGTCTTCGTCGCCGGCCGCATCAACCAGCCGCAAGAGGCCGAGGCGATGCTCAAGGCCGGCATGGCGGACATGTGCGGCATGACGCGGGCGCTGATCTGCGACCCCGAAATGCCGGTGAAGGCCGAGGCGGGGCGCTTCGACGACATCCGCGCCTGCATCGGCTGCAACCAGGCCTGCATCGGGCACTTTCATCGCGGCCTGCCGATTTCCTGCATTCAGCACCCCGAAACCGGGCGCGAGCTGGCGCTGGGCGCAGCCCGCCCCGCGCCCCGGCCGCGCCGTATTCTGGTCGTCGGTGGTGGCCCGGCCGGGCTGAAGGCTGCGGCCGTTGCGGCGGAGCGGGGGCATGAGGTCACGCTTTGCGAGGGGGCGGCGCAACTGGGCGGGCAGGCGCTTCTGGCGCAGCTTCTGCCGCGCCGGGCCGAGTTCGGCGGGATCGTCACCAACCTTGCGCGCGAGGCCGAGCGGGCGGGCGTCACGATCCGTCGCTCGACCCCGGTGACCCCCGAGTTCCTAGCCGGTTTCAGGGCCGATGCGGTGATCCTCGCCACCGGCGCGCAGCCCTACCGGCCCGAAATCGTGAGTGACGGCGCGATGCAGGTCGTCGATGCGTGGCAGGTCCTGCAGCGGCAGGTCACGACCGGCGGCAAGGTGCTGGTCGCCGACTGGCGGGCGGACTGGATCGGGCCGGGGCTGGCCGAGATGCTGGCGCGCGAAGGGCGATCGGTCGACCTGGCGGTCAACGGGCTGCATGTGGGCGAGGCGTTGCCCCTGTATGTCCGCGACACGATCTCGGCCGAGCTGCACCGGGCAGGGGTCCGCGTCACGCCCTATGCGCGGCTGTTCGGCACCGACGGCGATACGGTCTATCTGCAGCATACCGCGTCCGACCTGCCGATGCCGGTCGAGGGGGTCGAGACGCTGGTCCTGTCGACCGGCCACCAGCCCCGGGCCGAGCTGTGGGAGGCTGCGCGCGCGCTTGGGGCCGAGGTGCACAGGATCGGCGATTGCGCCGCGCCGCGCACGGCAGAAGAGGCGGTCTATGAGGGGATGCTGGCGGGGCGGGCGGTCTGAGGCCCCCCCTGATGGCCCCCCCTTGGTGGCCCTCCGGTCGGCGGGATATGGCGCGCAAGGGGGAACCATTGGCGGATTGCGACCTTTCGGGGCCAGGCAATCGGGTGGTAGGCTTCGAAAGTCGGGGCGCGGCTGGCCATCCGGTTCGCGCGCGCCCCTCCCTTCAGGAGGTGACCCATGTCCAACAACTCTCCCTCACTTCTCGCGCTTCTTGGCCTTGTGGCCGTTGCGGGCTACCAGAACCGCGAGGCCATCGGCCGGATGCTGGGCCATGCGACCTCGGCCGCCGGTGACGTGCCGCCGGCCCAGGGGGGTGCGGCTGCAGTGCCCGCTGGGCCGGTCGGGTCGGACCCGTCGGCCTCGCTCGGAACGACGCTCGGCACGGGGCTGCGCGATCTTCTCAACCACTTTCAGGGCACGGCGGCGCCTGCCGTGAACGACAGCGTGCAAAGCTGGGTCGGGCCGGGCCAGAACCAGCCGATTGCCGCGCCGGACCTGCGGGCGGCGCTTGGCCCCGATGTCGTCGCAACGCTCGCCCAGCGGGCGGGGATCAGCGAGGACGAGCTGTTGCAGCGCCTGACGGCGGCCCTGCCGCAGACCGTCGACCAGATGACGCCCGATGGCCGTGCGCCCGCTGCGGGCGAGCCGGGCCGGGCCCTGCCGCCGTCGATCGACGCGCTTCTGCGCGGCGCCTGAGGCTATCGGTCCGGGCGGCCATCGCGGTCGCCCGGATGCCTTCAGATCTTCAGGTGGCCATCGGCTATGGCAGCCCCGATGGCGTCCACCGCCTCGGCCAGCCGCGCGTCGATCAGGTGCAGATACTGGGTCCAGTCGGCCAGCTGCCCAAGCTCTGCCACCCCGTCCGAAATGCCGCGCAACCCGATCAGTGGCAGGCCGAAGGCCTGCGCCGCGCGCAGGTGGGCGTAGGTTTCCATGTCGACCATATCTTCCGCGATGGCGTCATAGGCCGCACCGCTGACGATGTTCGCGCCGGTCGAGAGGCTCGCCCCCGGCAGGCCGGGAATGAGGTGCGGCAGGTCGATCCGGGCGGGCAGGTCAAGGAAGGGCGTGACGCCCGGGGCAAAACCGATGGCCGAGGCGTCCATGTCGCGATAGGCGACCGATGTGACCTGGTAGACCCGCGCCTGGTCGAGCACCCGCGACCCGGCCGAGCCGAGCGAGACGACGAGCCTTGGCCGCTCTGCCATCCCCGCCAGCGCCGAGGCGAGCGCGACGCCCCCCTCGACCGGGCCGACGCCGGTCATCAGGGGCCGTATCCGCGCGCGGAGTGCCGGGCCATATTCCAGGTCCGCCGCCATGACGAACAGGACCGGCAGGCCGGCGATCAGATCGGGGGTCGGGGGCACGAAGTGTGGGTCCTTGGCCAGGGCAATGCCCGGACTTCATCCCAGAGCCGTTGTCGGTTGTCGAGGGTGCGGGGGTTCCTGCGTGATGGCGCCGGCCTCGTGGCACTTTCCCCGACGGGTTTGGACAGGGCAGGGGCCTTGAACCATGCCAAGCGCAAAGGGGCCACGAAGATCGAGCTTCAACACGCTGCGAATCACGCGAATGGAAAGACCACAGAGCGCTACATCCGCGAAAAGATAGCAGGAGCGAACAACGTCCTGCGGCTGTGCGCGGAACGTTCATGAAACAAGTCTGATGCAAGTCGATGCAAACTTGCGCCAGGGATTTTAACCAAGTGGTTGGAAAGATTGGCGGACCCGGAGCGATTCGAACGCCCGACCCTCAGATTCGTAGTCTGATGCTCTATCCAGCTGAGCTACGGGTCCGTGCGGGGCGATGTAGCCGTGGGGCGGCGGGGTTGCAAGGGGAAATCGCGCCTCTAGGGCGCAAGCGTCACGGTCTGGCGCAGGGTGCCGGTCGCGGCGTCGAAGATCAGGATCTGGTCCTTGTCGGTCACGACGGCGACCCAGCCGGTGCCGAAAGTGACGGCGCGGGGGGCGGAGCCGGCGGGAAGCTCAAGGCCGGGTGGCAGGACGGGGCCGGGGGATGCCGCTTTCGGCAGGCGGGTGACAAAGAGCGCGATCAGGATTAGAAGGCCGCCGATCATGGTGACGGTCAGCGCCGTCACCAGGCCCTTCAGGAGCCGCAGGTCGGGGGGCAGGTCCTGGGGCGCAAGGCCCAGAGGCGCGGGCCCACCCGGCGCGGCCTGATCCGACCCTTGGGAGGTGCGTTCATCAATGTCCGACATGGAACAGCCCCTTCTAAAGGTGGTGATCGGCGCAGATCCCCCTGACAGGCTCGATAAGGCACTGGCGCGGGATGTGCCAGCCGATGCGAATCTGTCGCGCACCCGGATCGCCCGGATGCTGGCCGAGGGCGCCGTCCGTTGCGACGGCCTGCCGGTGACCGACGCCAAGGCGGCCGTGGCCGAGGGGCAGGTCTATCACCTCAGGCTCGACCCGCCCGTCGCGCTTGAGACGGTGGCGCAGGACATGCCGCTTTCGGTGGTGTGGGAGGACGGCGACCTGATCGTCATCGACAAGCCTGCGGGCCTTGTCGTCCATCCCGCGCCCGGCTCGCCCGACGGCACGCTCGTCAACGCGCTCCTTGCCCATTGCGGCGACAGCCTGTCGGGGATCGGCGGAGCGCGCCGGCCGGGGATCGTCCACCGGATCGACAAGGATACGAGCGGCCTTCTGGTCGTGGCCAAGACCGACCGGGCGCACCAGGGGCTAGCCGCGCAGTTCGAGCGCCACAAGGTCGAGCGTCACTATCTGGCGCTTTGTCATGGCCAGCCGAGCGCGGCCGACCCGCGTCTGCACGGCATTTCCGGGGTCGAGTTCGAGGCTGGCGGCATCCTGCGGGTCGCGACACAGCTTGCGCGCCACAAGACCGACCGCCAGCGCCAGGCCGTCACCTCGCACGGCGGGCGGCATGCGGTGACGCGGGTCCGGGTGGTCGAGGGCTTTGGCACACCGCCCGCCGCCGCGCTGATCGACTGCTGGCTCGAAACCGGGCGAACGCACCAGATCCGGGTGCATCTGGCGCACCTGGGCCATGGGCTGATCGGCGATCCGACCTATGGCGGGCGGCGGAAGCTGTCGGTCAAGGCGGTGGGTGCGGCGGCGGCAGGGGCGGCGGACGCCTTCCCACGGCAGGCGCTTCACGCCGCGACGCTGGGTTTCGTCCACCCCGTCACGGGGCAGGCGCTTTCTTTCGAAAGCCCGGTGCCAGAGGACATGGCCCGGCTCATCGACCAGCTGCGCGACGGGGCAGCCAGGGCATGAGCGGCTACTGGGCGATGATCGACCTCCTGATCCTTTACCTCGTGCAGTTCGTGGTGATGCTGCGCGCGCTGACGCGGCCCAACCGCGACCCGGCGGCGCGGATCGCCTGGATGCTGGTGATCTTCGCGATCCCCGGCCTTGGCATCCTGCTCTATGCCTTCCTGGGCGAAGTGAGCTTCGGCCGGGCGGCGGTCAAGCGGATGCGGACGGTGATCGCCGGCCTGCCGGTCCAGCCGCAGATCACGCCGCCCGCCGCGCCGCGCGCGCTGCCGGTCGGCAGCCGGGCGGCGTTTGCACGCGCGGCGGCGGTCAACGGGTTTTCGCCGGTGCCCGGCAACCGGATGGTGCTGGCGCCTGACGGCGATGCGGCGATCGACGGGATGGTCGCCGACATCGACGCGGCGCGCGAGACGGTGCATGTCCTTTTCTACATCTGGCTCGATGATACGAACGGCGGCAAGATCATGGCCGCGCTCGCCCGCGCGGCGCGCCGCGGCGTGACCTGCCGGGCGATGGTCGACGGGCTGGGCTCGCGCGAGGTCCTGCGCACTAGGGCCTGGCAGGCGCTGGAGGCGGCGGGGGTCCAGACCTGTTCCGCCTTCGACACGCGCTGGCCGACGCTGCGGATGATGGTCGGGCGGATCGACATCAGAAACCACCGCAAGATCACGGTGATCGACGGGCAGGTGACCTGGGTCGGCAGCCAGAACTGCGCCGATGCGGCCTTCCTGCCCAAGGCGGCCTTCGGGCCCTGGGTCGACATCATGATGCGCGTCGACGGGCCTGCCGCCTGGCAGATGCAGCAGCTCTTCGTTGCCGACTGGATGAGCCATACCGAGGAGGATATCGCCGCCGTCCTCGACCGCCCGGTCGCCGCCCACGCCGACGGCCATCCCGCGATCGCCTTCGGCAGCGGCCCCGACCTGTCGCAGAGTGCCGTGCCGGACACGATCATCCAGGTCGCGGCCAGCGCGCTTGACGAGATCGTCGTGACCACGCCCTATTACGTCCCCTCGACGCCGGTGCAGGACATCCTGCGCTCGACCGCGCGACGGGGGGTCAAGGTGACGCTTATCCTGCCGGCGGTGAACGACAACCGCTTCGTCGCGGCCGCGAGCCGCAGCTATTACGCAGGCCTCCTGCATGCCGGGGTGCGCATCTTCGAGCACGGGCCGGGGCTTTTGCATTCAAAGACACTGACCGTGGACGGGCGGATGGCGATGATCGGCTCGGCCAACCTTGACCGGCGGAGTTTCGATCTTAACTTTGAAAACAACCTGCTGCTGGCCGGGGCCGGCCCCCTTGCCGCGATCCGGGCCCGGCAGCTGAGCTACCTGGGGCAAAGCCGAGAGGTGACGCTCGACGAGGTGCGGGCCTGGCACTGGACGCGGCGGCTCGTCCACAATCTGGCCGCGACCTTCAGCCCGGTGCTCTGACGCCCTGATCACGCCGCATAACACCTATGCGACCGCGCGGGTTGCCCTTGAATCTTCCGCCCATCCCTATACGTTAGTCGCTTGCATTCCGCCGGGCCGCGTTTTGACCCCCCGGATCCGAAAGGAGCCGCTCCATGGCAACCTATGCCAATCTTCCCGCACCCAGTCCCGAACAGGGCCTCAACCGCTACCTTCAGGAAATCCGCAAGTTTCCGCTTCTAGAGCCGGAAGAGGAATACATGCTGGCCAAGGCCTGGGCCGATCACCAGGATTCCTCGTCCGCGCACCGGCTCGTGACCTCGCACCTGCGGCTCGCGGCCAAGATCGCCATGGGCTACCGGGGCTACGGCCTGCCGCAGGCCGAGGTGATTTCCGAAGCGAACGTGGGGCTGATGCAGGCGGTGAAACGCTTCGACCCGGAAAGGGGCTTCCGGCTCGCGACCTATGCCATGTGGTGGATCCGCGCCTCGATCCAGGAATATATCCTGCGGTCGTGGAGCCTGGTGAAGCTGGGCACCACCTCGGCGCAGAAGAAGCTCTTCTTCAACCTGCGCAAGGCCAAGAACAAGATCGGCGCGCTCGAAGAGGGCGACCTGCGCCCCGAAAACGTCGCCCAGATCGCGCGCGACCTCAATGTGACCGAGACGGACGTGATCGACATGAACCGCCGCCTGACGGGGGGCGATGCGTCGCTCAACGTGCAGGTCGGCGCGGACGGCGAGGGCGGGTCGCAATGGCAGGACTGGCTGGAGGATACCGATGCCGACCAGGCCTCGGCCTATGCCGAAAGCGAAGAGCTGGACGCAAGGCGCGCCATGCTGGTCGCGGCGATGGACACGCTCAATGACCGCGAGAAGGAAATCCTGATGCAGCGGCGGCTCAGGGACGAGCCGGTGACGCTTGAAGATCTGTCCTCGCGCTACAATGTGAGCCGCGAGCGGATTCGCCAGATCGAGGTCAGGGCGTTTGAAAAGCTGCAGGACCGGATGCGGGAGCTGGCGCGCGAAAAGGGCATGGAGGTGCCCGCCTGACGGCCAGAACGGTTGCGCTTTGGCGCGGGCTTGGCTAGGGGGCGACCAGCGACCGCCGCAGAAAGGGTTCCGATGAAGCTTCGCGACAGCGTCCTGCCGCCCATGAATCCCGAGGGGCGGCGCTTCGTCCTGGCCTTCGCCGCGGCGGCCGTCGTCGGCTTCCTGATCTGCGCGCCCCTGGGCTGGGTCCTGACCGGGCTGACCGTCTGGTGCTACTATTTCTTCCGCGATCCGGTCCGCGTGACACCGATGGCCGAGGGGCTGGTCGTCAGCCCGGCCGACGGCGTCGTGTCGATGATCGCGCCGGCCGTCCCGCCCGAGGGGCTGGGCCTGCCGGCCGAACCCTTGACCCGCATCTCTGTCTTCATGAGCGTCTTCAACTGCCATGTGAACCGCGCCCCGGTCGAAGGCACGGTCGGTGCCGTCGTCTACCGGCCCGGCAAGTTCCTCAACGCCTCGCTCGACAAGGCAAGCGAGGATAATGAGCGCAACGCGCTTCGGATTGACCTGGCTGACGGGCGGTCGATCGCGGTGGTGCAGATCGCGGGGCTGGTGGCGCGGCGCATCCTCTGCTGGGTGCAGCCGGGGCAGATGGCGCGGCGGGGCGAGCGGTTCGGGCTGATCCGCTTCGGCTCGCGGCTTGACGTCTACCTGCCGCAGGGCGTGGTGCCGGCCGTTGCGGTCGGGCAGACCATGGTCGCCGGGCAGACGGTCCTGGCGCGGCTGACAGGCGCGCAAGAGCCGCTCGACGTGCGGCGCGACTGAGCCATGGCACAGGCCCCCACGCCTGACGAAGCCAAACCGGCCCGGCGGCGGCCGCGAAAACCCCGCGCCGAACTGCCGCTCATCAGCCTTCTGCCGAATGCCCTGACCCTGGGCGCGATCTGCGCCGGGCTGACCGCGATCCGCATGGCGGCCTTCGGCGGCATCAGCCTTGCCGTGGCGCTCATCATCCTGGCGGCCATTCTCGACGGGGTGGACGGGCGTGTGGCGCGCGCGCTTGGCAGCCAGAGCAATATCGGCGCGGAACTCGACTCGCTGGCCGACTTCGTGAACTTCGGCGTGGCGCCGGCGATGGTGCTGTATTTCTGGGCGCTGAAGGATGCGCATGAGCTTGGGTGGGCGGCGGCCCTGATCTATGCGCTTTGCTGCTGCCTGAGGCTCGCGCGCTTCAACGTGGGGATGAAGGGCGACACGCCGCCCGACAAGCGGTTCTTTACCGGCGTGCCGTCGCCTGCCGGGGCGCTCGTGGCACTTGCGCCGCTTTTCCTGTCGCGGGTCCTGCCGGGGCATATCACGCTGCCCGCTCCGTTCGTTGCCGGGTGGCTGGTCATTTCGGGCGGGCTGATGGTCAGCCGCCTGCCTACCTTTTCGATGAAGACGACGATCTATGCCGAACATGCCTGGGCGGCGCTGGTCGCGGTCGTGGCCGGTGTCACGCTTCTGACCGTTTACCCCTGGGAAATGCTGCTGGCGTTCGACGTGATCTACCTCATCAGCATCGTCTGGTCCGTCAGGACCGCGCGCCGCCCGGAGCCTCCGCCGGCTGACGCGACCTGACGTTGTGCGCTGGGCGGCGGACTGGTAGCTTGCGGCTGATAGCGGTAACGGAGCGGTGCCATGAAGGTGGTCAACTGGGGCGTTCTTGGGGCGGCGAAGTTCGCGCGGGACCATATGGCGCGGGCGATCCATGCGGCCGACGGCGCGCGGCTTTACGCGCTCGGCACCTCGGACGCCGCGCGGGCCGAGCCCTTCCGGTCCTTCGCGCCCGACCTGATCGTCCATGACGGCTACCAGGCTGTCCTTGATGACCCCGAGGTCGAGGCGGTCTATGTGCCCCTGCCCAACCACCTGCATGTCGAATGGGCGCTGAAGGCGCTCGGGGCCGGCAAGCATGTGCTGGTCGAAAAGCCGATCGCGCTGGAGGCCAGCCAGATCGACGCGATCATCGGGGCGCGGGATGCGACGGGCCTTCTGGCGGCCGAGGCCTACATGATCGTCCACCATCCCCAATGGCAGCGGGCAAGGGCGCTTGTGACCGAAGGCGCCATCGGCCGGGTCCTGCATGCCGATGCGGCCTTCAGCTACGACAACCGCGCCGACGGCGGCAACATCCGCAACCGGGCCGACACCGGCGGCGGCTCGATCCCCGACATCGGCGTCTATGCCTATGGCTCGATCCGCTGGGTGACGGGGGCCGAGCCCGTGCGCCTTGCCTCGCGCATCCGGCGGGAAAACGGCGTCGATGTCTTTGCTCAGGTCATGGGCGACATGGCCAGACCGGGTGCGGGGCCCGAAGAGGAGTTCACCTTCGCCGCCATGACCTCGATGCGGCTGCCGCCCCGGCAGGAGGTGGTCTTTCAGGGCGAGCGCGGGCTGATCCGCATGACCGGCCCCTTCAATGCCGGCCTCTTCGCCGAGGCCCAGCTTCATCTGCTGCGTCCCGGTCAGCCCGACCATGTTGAACGCTTCCCCGGCGTGAACCAGTATAAGCTGCAGGTCGAAGCCTTCGGCCGGTCACTCCGCCAGCGCGCGGCCTATCCCTGGACGCTCGAGGATGCGAAGGGCACGCAGGCGATGATCGACAGGATCTTCGCCTCTGACCGGCCGATCTGAGGGTCAGGCAGGCGGCAGGGCTGCCTGCAGGAACCGCACCATGTTGCCGCCCATGATCTTGGCGATCTGGGCATCGGTCAGGCCCTGATCCATCAGCGCCTGGGTCAGGGCGGCCAGCTCGCTTGCATCGAAGGTTGTCGTCACCGCCCCGTCGAAGTCCGAGCCGAGCGCCACGTGATCCTCGCCCACCAGGTCGACGGCGGCCTTGATCGCGCGGGCGATGCCGGGCGGGGTGGGATCGCACGTCACCTCTTCCCAATAGCCGATGCCGATCAGTCCGCCCTTGGCCGCGACGGCTTGCAGGACGTCGTCGGGCACGTTGCGGTGATGGGCGCATTCGCTGAAGACGCCGGTGTGGCTGATGACGACCGGCACGTCGACCATGGCCAGAACCTCTTGGTCCATCGCGACCGAGGCATGGGCGAGGTCGATGATCATGTGCTTTTCGACCATCTTCGCCACCACCTCGCGGCCGAAATCGGTCAGGCCGGCATTGCCGCCCGCCGTGCCGTGGAGCGAGGCGCCAAGCTCGTTGTCGAAGAAATGCGTGAGGCCCATGAGCCGGAAGCCCGCCTCATAAAGCCGGTCCAGGTTGCCGATCCGGCCCGAGAGCGCATGGCCCCCCTCGGCGCCCAGGATGCCGCCCACCGTCTTCGCGCCGGCGGCCCGGTCGGCCAAGAGCCGGTCAAGGTCGGCGCGGGTCCGGATCAGGCGCAGCGCGTCGGGCGCCCGCTCGGCCATGAGTTGCAGCGCCTCGGCCTGAACGAGCGCGCGGTTCGTCAGGTCGAACCAGGACTTGAACGGGCGCAACTGGACCATCGACAGAAGGGTGATGTCGTCCGGGGCGCTCGCGTCGTTATGGTCGTAGTTCAGTCCCCTGGGGCTTTTCGTGACCGTGGTGAAGACCTGCAGCGCCACGTTTCCGGCGATGAGGCGCGGCAGGTCGGTCTGGCCGCGGTCCGAGCGACGGGTCAGGTCGCGGTTCCACAGAAGCGGGTCGGCGTGCAGGTCGCCGATCGTCAGGCTGTCATGGAGCGCCTGCGCCTTGGCCGAGACAGGCCAGGGCGCGTGCGGCAGAACCTTGTTCTGGCCGCGCTCGACGATCCCTGGCGCAAAGAGAAAGACGCCGACCAGCGCCGCCAGCAGGGTCAGCCCCGCCCATCTGATGAACTTCCGCATGGATGATGTCCCCCGGTCCTTTGGCGTCAAGCCTAGGGCGGCGGTGTGCGCGCCGCAATCAGCCGGTGCGCAGCGCGCGCGCCTCGTGCGGCTTCAGCGTCAGGCGCGCGGCGGGGAAGTTCGCGGCGGGGTTCGCCTCGGCCAGTTCGGGGAAGAGCGCCAGCACCTCTGCCCGCTGCGGCGCGCCAAGGCCGTTCAGCGAGGCGGCGCCCGGCTGGAAGCTTTCGCTCCAGATCCCGTCAGAGCGCACGATCTCGTGCCCGTCAAAGAGGATATGGACGTAGCTGACCAGGCCGGGGCCCGCGCGCTCGACGCCGTCGCGGCCGGTCAGGTGCAGGGCGGCGGCCAGGACCTCGCCCTCGCCGGTCAGAAGTTCGGCCGAGGCGCCCGCGACCAGGATGCGGTGCTGGGGCGAGACGACCATCACCCGGTCGGGACCGGCCGGCCCAAGGGCGCCCGGCTGCAGGATGACGGGGCGCAGGTCCGGCCGCGTGATCGTGTCGGCCAGCGTCAGGTCGCGGCGGCCGATCCAGCGCACCGGCCGGTAGCCGTTGTCGCGCGTCAGGACCAGGTCGCCGGGAAGCAGATCCTCGACCCGGACCGGCCCCGCGACCGTGTCGATGAGCGTGCCGGGGGTGAAGCAGGGGATGATCGTCTCGATGTTCGAGAAGGTCATCGTGCCGGTGACGACCCCGTTTGCGTCCAGGAACTGGACCGTGCCGTTTTCGTGGCTCGGGTCGGAGTAGATGATGTTGGTGTTGTGCCAGGTGTAACCCGACCCGAAGAGGTCGAGCACGTCGTTGTCGCCGGCATTCTCGCCACCGACGACCACGTCATTGGCTGTCAGGCCCAGGAAGCGGTCGTTGCCAATGCCGCCGTACATCGAGTCGGCGCCGGCGCCGCCGTAGAGCAGATCGTCACCGTCGTTGCCCAGCAGGCTGTCATTGCCGAGGCCGCCATAGACCGCGTCGTTGCCAAGGCCGCCGTCCAGGCTGTCATTGCCGTCGCCGCCGTCCAGCGTGTCGTTGTCCAGGCCGCCCAGGAGCGTATCGTTGCCGAGGCTGCCGTTCAGGTGGTCGTTGCCCGCGCCGCCGTCGATGCTGTCGTTGCCGTCGCCGCCGTCGATCGTGTCATCGTTGTTGCCGCCCGCGATCGAATCGTCGCCAAGGCCGCCAAGCAGGCTGTCGTTGCCGTCGCCGCCGTCGATGGTGTCCTTGCCGTCGCCGCCCAGGATCGTATCGGCGCCGAGACCCCCATTGAGCAGGTCGTTGCCTGCACCGCCGTCGACACTGTCGTTGCCGTCGCCGCCGTCGACCGTGTCGTCGCCGATTCCGCCCGTGATCGAATCGTCGCCCGCGCCGCCCAGCAGGCTGTCGTTGCCGTCGCCGCCGTCCAGCGTGTCGTTGTCCAGGCCGCCCAGGAGCGTATCGTTGCCGAGGCCGCCGTTCAGGTGGTCGTTGCCCGCGCCGCCGTCTAGGCTGTCATTGCCGTCGCCGCCGTAGAGCTGATCCTCACCGTTGCCGCCGGCGATCGTATCGTCGCCCACGCCGCCCAGCAGCGTGTCGTTGCCGTCGCCGCCGTCGATCGTGTCGTTCGCACCGACGCCAACGCCCGTCAGATGGACGTTATCAATCAGGTTGCCGTTCGAGTTGTTCTCGCTGGCGAGTTCGCGGAATTCCAGCCGGTCCAGGCCGGATGCGCCGCCCGTTACGTTGAAGGTGTAGGTCGTCCAGGTGCCGACGACCGGCGTGACCGTGCCGATCAGTGTCCCGCCCCAGTAGACCTGGAAGGACTCGCCCGGGGCGTTGGAGCGCTGCTGGGCATCGAAGCTGATCGTATAGCTCTGGCCCGAGACAGTGCCGACGTCCTGCCAGACGGCGTCGATGCCGGTGGCGGCCTGGTAGTCGAGCTCGATGAGGTTCGTGCCGTCGGTGGCGTTGACGCCGCTTAGGCCGCTGCCCCAGACCTCCATGCCGTTGGAACTTTGCCAGCCGGCGGCGTTGGGGCCACCCTGCCAGGTTCCGAGAGCGACGCCGGCCTCGAAGCTGCCGTCGAGCAGCATATTATCGGCGTCGACGTAGTCATTGCCAGCGCCGGCCTGGATGCTGTCGTTTCCGGCCCCGCCAAAGATGGAATCGTCACCGTCCCCGGCCGAGATGGTGTCGTTTCCGGCCCCGGTCGAGATGAAGTTTGCCGCGCTCGAGCCCGTGATGTTATCGGACTGGGTCGACCCGATCAGATTTTCGATGCCAGAGAGCGTGTCCCCGGCTGCGTCGCCGCCCGAGCCGAGGCCGGTGGTCAGGTCGACGGTCACGCCGCCGGCCGACCTGCTGTAGTCGGCCGTGTCTATCCCCGTGCCGCCGACAAGACTGTCTGCGCCCGCGCCCCCGTAGAGGATGTCGTTGCCGGCGCCGCCGTCGAGCGTGTCGCTGCCCGCGCCGCCGTAGAAGGTGTCGTTTCCGGTCGTGCCGGTCATGTTGTCGGCGAAGGCCGAGCCGTAGGCGCCTTCGAAGCCGACGAGCGTGTCGCCAGCTGCATCGCCGCCCGCACCGGTGCCGGTCGTGAGGTTGATAGTGACGCCGGTGCCCGAGTTGGAATAGTCGACGAAATCGTTGCCCGTGCCGCCGTCGAGCGAGTCGGCGCCACCGAGGCCCGCCAGGGTGTCATCGCCTGCGCCGCCGTAAAGCGTGTCGCTAAGCCCCGAGCCGATCAGGCTGTCGTTGAAGGACGACCCGTAGACACCCTCGATCGAGTTGTAGGTATCGCCCTGCGCATCGGCGCCAAGGCCCGCGTTGGTCGTCAGGTTGACCGTGACAGCGCCGGTCGAGCCGCGATAGTCCGCGTAGTCGTTGCCGGTGCCCCCGAACAGCTGGTCGCTGCCTGCGTCGCCGGAAAGCGTGTCGTTGCCCGTGCCGCCATAAAGGCTGTCGTTGCCTGCGCCGCCATAGAGCAGGTCGTCGCCGCCCAACCCGGAAATGGAGTCGTTGGTGGCCGCGCCGTTAAGGGTGTCCTTAGAAGCAGAACCGTTAATTGTGGCCATGGATCACCGACCAGCCCTTGCGGCAAGGCTCCACCGTCGATGAACGGTCTGCGGCGACCCATCGCCCCGTCCCACGACTTGATGACAAGCAATGCCTATCACTTTTACCCCGCACAGCCCGACCTTCGCCGACCAATGTATTTGTTACAGTCTGGCTCCTCTAATAGAGTGTCATGGTTACACAAAGGTTATTCTAGGTGAATTTTGTGACCGGCGGGGCAAAGTGGCGCTTCCGACACGCTGCCGGGACCGCCCCTCGCCTCGCAGTTGCGGGTCATGGTTCGTCGATCGCCTCAAGATCGTCGATCATGCCCGAAATCATCGACAGGCCTCTGTCCCAGAAGGCCGGATCAGACGCATCGAGCCCGAACGGGGCCAGGAGTTCGCGGTGGGGTTTCGACCCCCCGGCGCGCAGCATGTCGAGATATTTCGCCTGAAAATCCGGCAGGCCGCCCTCGTAGGCCGCGTAAAGCGCGTTCACCAGCCCGTCGCCGAAGGCATAGGCATAGACGTAGAAGGGCGAATGGACGAAGTGCGGGATGTAGGACCAGAAGGTTTCATACCCCGGCATGAAGTCGAAGACAGGCCCCAGGCTTTCGCCCTGAACGCTCATCCAGAGCGCGTTGATGTCCTCGGGCGTCAGTTCGCCCGTCGCGCGGGCGGCGTGGAGCTTTACCTCGAAATCGTAGAAGGCGATCTGGCGGACGACGGTGTTGATCATGTCCTCGACCTTGCCGGCCAGCAGGACTTTGCGTTCAGCCGGGGTCTTCGCCTGGGCAAGAAGGGCGCGGAAGGTCAGCATCTCGCCGAAGACCGACGCCGTTTCGGCCAGCGTCAGGGGTGTTGCGGCAAGCGTTTCGCCCTGGGGCGCGGCCAGGACCTGATGGACACCGTGGCCAAGCTCATGCGCGAGCGTCATGACGTCGCGCGGTTTTCCTAGATAATTCAACAGGATGTAGGGATGCGCGTCGGTCACCGTCGGGTGGGCGAAGGCGCCCGGTGCCTTGCCGGGCTTCACGCCTGCGTCGATCCAGCCCTTGTCGAAGAAGGGGGTCAGCAGGTCCGCAAGCTCTGGCGAAAAGGCGCGGTAGGCGCCAGACACGGTCTTGCGCGCCTCGTCCCAGCCGATCAGGCGCGGACTTTCGGCGGGCAGGGGGGCGTTGCGGTCCCAGACCTGCATCCGCTCTAGTCCCAGCCACTTGGCCTTCAGCTTGTAATAGCGGTGCGAGAGGCGCGGGTAGGCGGCGACGACGGCGTTCCTCAGCGCCTCGACCACCTCGGGCTCGACGTTGTTCGACAGGTGCCGGCCGGTCATCGGCGTCGGCATCTTGCGCCAGCCGTCCTCGATCGCCTTTTCCTTGGCGAGCGTGTTGTGGATGCGGGCGAAGAGCTTGACGTTTTCGCCGAAGACCTTGGCGAGCGCCTGGGCGCCGGCTTCGCGCCGGGCACGGTCGTGGTCGGTCAGAAGGTTCAGCGTCGCCTCGAGCCCCATGGGCTCTGCCTCGCCCGCGACGGGGAAGGTCAGGGCCGCCGTCGTCTCGTCGAAGAGCTTGTTCCAGGCCGAGGCGCCGACGACCGACTGGTCGTGCAGGAACGTCTCAAGCTCGTCCGACAACTGGTGGGGGCGCATGGCGCGCATACGGTCGAAGGCGGGCTTGTAGCGGGCCAGCGCCCCGTCGGCGAAAAGGGCTTCGTAGGCGGCGTCGTCGATGCGGTTGAATTCGAGGCTGAAGAAGACAAGGGGCGTCGTCGCATTGGTGATGCGGTCCTGGCAGTCGGACAGGAACTTGGCGCGCTGGGCGTCGGTCGTGGCCTGGTAGTAGCGCAGGCCCGCGTAGGACATCACGCGGCCCGCGACCCGTTCGATGCGCTCGTGCCGTTCGATGGCGCGCAGCATCTCCGGCGCTGACAGGCCCGCAAGCCGGCCCTGGTAGTCTGCCGCGAAGGCGGCGCATTCGGCGTCGAGCCAGTCGAGGTCACTTGCGATCTGTGGTGCGTCTGGCGCGGGGTAGAGGTCGGTCAGGTCCCAGTCGGGCAGGGTGCCGAGCGCGGAATGGGCGGTCATGGAGCAGGGTCCTTTCATGCGTCGGGGGGAAAATGGCTGTCGGCGTGCCGGAGTGCAAGGCTGGGCGCGGGCGTGCACGGCTGGGCGCTGGCGCTTCGGGCGCGGGAACAGGATGCGGGGAGTGTCAGCCCTGTGCCGCGCGGGCGAACAGGGCGGCGGCCTGGTCGAAGAAGCGCGTCCGGACCTCCGCACGCTCCATCATCACCTCATGTTCCGCGTCCTCGGCCATTTCGAGCGTGCCCTTTGGCCAGCGGGCCATGCGTTGGCGGATGCGGGCGGGGTCGACGACACGCTCGCGCGTGCCGAGCATGGTGAAACAGGGCAGGTCGGGCGAGGTCCTGCGCGACAGGGCGAGGCAGTCGCGAAGCGCCTCGTTCAGCCATTGCAGCGACGGGCCGCCGAGGACGAGGTCGGGGTGGGCCTCTGCCTGACGGCGAAGCCAGGCGAACGTCGGCGCATCGCGGGTCAGGAGGTTGTCCTCGAAGGTGGTTTCCAGCACATAGGTCAGGGGCCGAGTGCCCGGCGCATAGGTGCTGCCGCGTCCCGAAAGGGTTGCGATGCTTGATGCGGCCCAGGCGACGGGACGCAGGCCGGGGTGCATCCCTATGCCCCACATGGGGGCCGAGAAGGCGGCGGCGCGGACCGGAAGGCCCTCGTAAAGCGCGCGCAGGCCGATCTGGCCGCCCATCGAATGGGCCATCAGGAAGAAGGGTGCGGGCAGGCCTTGGGTCCGGACGTGGCCCAGAAGGGCTGCGACATCCTTCTGGTAGTCGGTAAAGCGCGCGACATGGCCGACCGCGGTGTCGGGCAGCGCGCGGTCCGCCAGCCCCTGTCCCCGCCAGTCGATCGTGACGAGCGCATAGCCCCGCGCCAGCATCTCGGCCGCGGCGGGCCCATATTTCTCGATATATTCGGTGCGGCCAGGGAAGAGCAGGATGGTGCCCTTCGCCCCGCCTTCCGGGCGCCAGTGGGCCACGCGCAGCCGCACGCCGTCGGCTGCCGTGAGGAAGCGGCAATGACCGCCGCCGGGCGCGCCCGCCACGTCCGCGTAGAAGGGGGCGGCCCCGGTCGCGGTCATTCCATCAGGACAGGGCCGAGCCGAGCTGGATCGCCAGCCCCATGTTGCCGTCGACGCCGAGCTTGCCCATCATGAAGGCGGCGGTCGGGTTGACCGAGCCGTCGAGGATGCCCTTGAAGGTGTCGGCGCTTGCCGTCAGGGTCACGTCGGCGGGGCCGTCGCCCGCCCGCGCGCCCGTGGGGTCAAGGAGGATCGAGCCTTCGTCCTTGATGACGATCTTTGCCGAGCCGGCAAAGCCGCTGGCCAGTTTCTGATTGAGTGCGGCGACGGCCTGATCGACAACCTGGGACATGGTCTTCTCCGTATCATGAGTGCGGACTGGTCGTGCCGCACGGAAGGAATAGGCTGAAAGTGTTATGAAGTCCTTGCGCGGGAACCGCAAACCTTTCGTTGCGTTCGTCTGGCTGGCGCTGGCCCTGCCGGTTGCGCCGGCGCTTGCCGAATCGGCGCGCGCCCAGTCGGCGGACGATCAGGCGTCGATGGCGCTCGAGGCCGATCTGGCGCGGCTTGCCGACCCTGACGCCCCCGACTGGCAGGGGGCCGAGGCGCGCGTCCTTGCGGCCTGGTCGCGGTCGGGCTCTGCGGCGGTCGATGCGCTTCTCGAACGCGCCCAGCGGCATCTGGGGGCGGACGATGCGCAGGCGGCGATTTCGGACCTGACGGTGGTGACCGAGCTTGCGCCCGCCTTCGCCGAAGGCTGGAACCAGCGCGCGATTGCCTATTTTGCGGCCGGACAGATCGGCCCGTCGCTGCGGGACCTCGGGCAGGCGCTGCGGCTCAATCCCCGGAACTACGTGGCGCTGGCGGGGCTCGGCACCATCCTGTCCGATACCGACCGGCTGGACGAGGCGATGGCGGCCTTGCGCGCCTCGCTCGCGATCAACCCCCATCAGGCGGCGGTCGAACGGGCGCTGAGGGCGCTCGAGCGGCGGGCGGGGCAGGGGACGATCTGACTGCCCACCTTTTCTGCCTACCTTTTCTGCCGCGCGCGCAGGGACTAGATAGGAGGCGGCCCCAAGGCCCAGAGTGCCGCAAGAGGCCGACCCGTGACATCGCTAATGACGGCCCAGTCGCGGATCACCGCTGTTCTGGGACCGACCAACACCGGCAAGACGCACTATGCCATCGAACGGATGCTGGCGCACCGCACGGGCGTGATCGGCCTGCCGCTCCGGCTGCTGGCGCGCGAGGTCTATGACCGGATCGTCGCGGCGCGGGGGCCTTCGGTCGCGGCGCTGGTGACGGGCGAAGAGCGCATCGTGGGCGAGCGGGCGCAATACTGGGTCTGCACGGTCGAGGCGATGCCCACCGGGATCGGTGCGGATTTTCTGGCCATCGACGAGATCCAGCTCTGTGCCGACCCCGAGCGCGGCCATGTCTTTACCGACCGGCTTCTGAACGCGCGGGGCCTGCAGGAAACGCTGTTTCTGGGGTCCGACACCATGCGCCCGGCGATCGCTGCGCTGGTCCCCCGCGTCCAGTTCCTGAAGCGCGAGCGGTTTTCGGCCCTGACCTGGGCCGGGTCGAAGAAGATCAGCCGGATGCCCGCACGCTCGGCCATCGTCAGCTTTTCGGTCGAAAACCTTTATGCCATCGCCGAACTGATCCGCCGCCAGAAGGGGGGTGCGGCCGTGGTCATGGGCGCGCTCAGCCCGCGCACCCGGAACGCGCAGGTGGCGCTTTACCAGAATGGTGATGTGGATTTTCTGGTCGCGACCGACGCGATCGGCATGGGGCTGAACCTCGACATTGCGCATGTGGCCTTTTCGGCGACCGCCAAGTTCGACGGCCACCGGATGCGGGCGCTTTTCCCGCACGAGATCGGCCAGATAGCGGGGCGCGCGGGGCGGCACCTGACGCCCGGCAGCTTCGGCGTGACCGGCGAGGCGAGCCCCTTTCAGCCCGAGGTGATCGAAGCGGTGGAAAATCACCGTTTCACGCCGATCCAGCGGTTGAACTGGCGGTCGGACGCGATGGATTTCGGTTCGGTCGAGCGGCTGGTCGGCTCGCTCGAGGTCGGGCCGAAAAGCCCCTGGCTGACACGCGGGCGCGAGGCGGACGATGTGGCGGCCCTGAAGGCCATGGCCGACCGGCCCGAGATTCTGGCCCGCGCCCGGGCGCCGCAGGACGTGCGGCTTTTGTGGGACGTCGCGCGCATCCCCGACTTCCGGGGCATTTCGCCGCAGGAACATGCCTCGCTTCTGGGGCGCATCTTCGACTTCCTGCAAGGCAAGGGCCACCGGGTGCCCACAGACTGGCTAGCGGCCCAGGTCGAGCGGCTGGATCGCACGGAGGGAGAGATCGACACCCTGTCGCGCCGGCTGGCCTTCATTCGCACCTGGACCTACGTTGCGCAGCGCAAGGGCTGGGTCGATGATGAAAGCCATTGGCGCGAAGAAACCCGCGCGGTAGAAGACCGTCTGTCGGATGCGCTTCATGCGAAACTGACCCAGCGATTTGTGGACCGGCGGACGAGCGTGCTGCTTCGCCGGCTCAAACAGAAGGAGAGCCTTGTGGCCGAGGTGAACGACAAGGGTGAGGTGCGGGTCGAGGGCGAGTTCGTCGGCCGGCTCGAGGGCTTCCGCTTCCAGCAGGACGGATCGGCGAGCGCCGACGAGGGCCGGACCCTGCGACAGGCGGCGTACGAGGCGCTGCGCCCGGAGTTTCACCTGCGGTCCGACCGCTTCTACAATGCGCCGGATACAGAGCTGGATTTCACCGACCAGGGCGGCCTGATGTGGGGCGCCTACGCGGTCGGCAAGCTGGTCAAGGGGTCCGAGGCGCTGAAGCCGCAGGTCGAACCCTTCGTGGACGAGGAAGCGGGCGGGGAGGTCGCGGAAAAGGTCCGCCGGCGGCTCCAGCATTTCATTGACCGCAAGATCGCGGCGGCCTTCGAGCCGCTTCTGGCGATGGGGCGGGACGAGGCCCTGGCGGGGCTCGCGCGCGGGTTCGCCTACCGGCTGACCGAGTCGCTGGGCGTTCTGCCGCGCGACGGCGTGGCCGAGGATGTGAAGTCGCTCGACCAGGAGGCGCGGGGGCTTCTGCGCAAGCACGGCGTGCGGTTCGGGCAATATACGATCTTCCTGCCCGCGCTTCTGAAACCCGCGCCGACGCGGCTGAGACTTCTTCTGTGGTCGCTTGCGAATGACCTGCCCGAGTTCCTGACCAGCCCGCCGCCCGGCCTTGTGACCATTCCGAATATCGCTGACGTGCCGCGCGGCAACTATATCCTTGCCGGCTATCACCCGGCCGGGGCGCGGGCGATCCGCATCGACATGCTGGAACGGCTGGCCGACCTCTTGCGCACGCGCGACAGCCGGGCGGGGTTCGAGGCCGTGCCCGAAATGCTGTCGATCACCGGCATGACGCTTGAACAGTTCGCCGACCTGATGGGTGGTCTTGGCTACAAGGCCGAGCGCGGCGAGCGCGAGAAGGTGAAGGCCGAACCCGTCGCCCCGCCCGCCCCCGAGGGCGAAAGGGCGGCAAATCCGATCCCCGAAGGCGAGGCCGCTATCCAGACGGTGACCGAGACCGAGGTCTTTTTCACCTTCACCTGGGCGCCGAAACCGCGCGCCCCGCGCCCCGAACGCGGACCGCGCCGGGGTCAGCGGCCCGGGTCGGCCCAGGGTGCGGCCCAGGGTGCGGCACCTGCGGAAGGGTCGGCCGAGGGTGCGCAGGCGTCCGAAGGCGGGCGCGAGCGGCGCGGACCCAAGGGCGGCAAGCCGGGCGGCCGGGAACGGCGCGAGGGTGGGCCGCAAGGTGGGCCACAGGGCGGCAAACCGCAAGGCGGCAAGCCCCAGGGGCGTCGGGACGGCGGCAAGCAGGACGGCGCGCGCGAGGGCGGCCGCAACTTCGAGGCGCGGCCCCCGCGCAAGTCCGACCGGATCGACCCCGACAATCCCTTCGCCGCGGCGCTCATGGGCCTGCGCGACAAGATCTGACGCATGGCGGCCGTCGCGGAAGGCGCCCGGGACCGCATAAGGCTCGACAAGTGGCTCTGGCATGCGCGGGTGGTGAAAAGCCGCTCGCTTGCCGCCGATCTGGTGGCGGGCGGTCATGTGCGGGTCAACCGTGCGCCCGTGACCAAGCCCGCGCACCCCGTCGGACCGGGCGATGTGCTGACCTTCGCCATCGGGTCAGAGGTGCGGGTCTGGCGCATCCTGGCCGTCGGCACCCGGCGCGGACCGGCGGCCGAGGCTGCGACCCTTTATACCACCCAGCCGCCTTCGCCTTGAATGATCCCCCGTCCGGCGCTATGTCGCGGGTCGGACCATTCGCCGGGATAGCCCCCATGACCTATGTCGTCACCGACAATTGCATCGCCTGCAAATACACCGATTGCGTGGAGGTCTGTCCGGTGGACTGCTTCTACGAGGGCGAGAACATGCTGGTCATCCGCCCCGACGAATGTATCGACTGCGGCGTCTGCGAGCCGGAATGCCCTGCCGACGCGATCCGCCCCGATACCGAGCCGGACATGGAAGCCTGGGTCGAGTTCAACCGCAAATATGCCGAACAGTGGCCGGTCCTGACCCAGCGCAAGGACCCGCTGCCCGAGGCAGAGGAGCGGGACGGTGAAACCGGCAAGCTCCAGAAGTACTTTCTGGAAGGTCCCGGCCCCGGCGACTGATTCGCGATTCGATTCGGACCGGGGCCCGCGCCGGTCCCGACCGCGCACCATCTATGCTGCACATTGTCGCAGGTCGGGGCGCCGCAGTGCAGAATTCGACCAAAAACCATCACGATCCGGTTTGGCGTTCTTTTTTCAGAGCCCTTTTTCTGTTATATTCCTGTCACAACTGAAACTGGGCACCGTTGTCGGACCCGCTTCATCGCGGGGGGCAGTTCCATCAAGAGACGTCATGCCGAGTCGGGGCCTTGCCCCGTCGTCAGGCTGTTTTCTCTTGCGGCGGGGTCTTGGGGATCAGAGCGGGCAATACTGAACCGACAAGGACGAACCGAATGACCAAGACGAAGAAATCCGATTTCCGTCCCGATGACTATGTGGTCTATCCGGCGCATGGCGTCGGCCGGATCCTGTCGATCGAAGAACAGGAGATCGCCGGCCACAAGCTCGAGCTGTTCGTCATCTCGTTCGAGAAGGACAAGATGACGCTGCGTGTGCCGACGCACAAGGCGACCGAGATCGGGATGCGGCAGCTTTCGTCGCCCGACACGGTGAACCGCGCGCTCGAGACGCTGAAGGGCAAGGCCAAGGTCAAGCGCGCCATGTGGTCGCGCCGGGCGCAGGAATATGAGCAGAAGATCAACTCGGGCGACCTGATGGCGATTGCCGAGGTCGTGCGCGACCTCTTCCGCACCGACGACCAGCGCGAACAGTCCTATTCCGAGCGCCAGCTTTACGAAGCCGCCCTGGACCGGCTGACCCGCGAAGTGGCGGCGGTGTCGGGTGTCGATGCCGCGGGTGCGCAGAAGCGCGTGGACGACATGCTGGTCACGCGCGCGGCCTGAGCCTGCACAGACGGACCTATGGAAACGCCCGCCCTGACCGGCGGGCGTTTTCGTTTGTGTCAGGCGACCGCGAGCGTTCCGATCCCGGCAAAGACCAGTCCAACCGCCAGCCACTGCGAGGGGCGCATGGCCTCTTTCAGGAAGGCCCAGGCCAGGAGGATGGTGACGACGCCGAAGCACGATGCCGCGACGGCCGCGAATTCGGGCGAGGGCAGGCGGCCCGCGCTGTAGGTCAGGGTCATGGCCAGCGCGTCGGCCGCGCCCATCAGGATCAGAAGCACCCAGGTGAAGGGGCCGCCGTTGGCGGGCCTTGGCTCGCGCGTGACGGCCAGTGCGCCGCCGATGACGCAGAGCGCCGCGACGCGGGCGGCAACGGGCCCCCAGAGGCCGGCGGCTGCCCCCGCCTGGCCTAGGGCGAATGTGGCTGCGAAGCCGACCGCTGCGGCAAGCGACCAGCTTATGGCGCGGCGCCGGTCGCCATGGCCCGCGCCTTCCGTATCTCCGAGTGCTGCGCAAAGGCCGACACCGGCGACGACGGCCATGACCGCCAGAAGCTGGGTTGCGGATACGCTTTGCCCCTGCAGCGCCGCGACGGCGATCGACAGGACGGGGAAGGCACCGATGACGGGGGCGACGAGCCGCACCGGCCCGATCTCGAACGCGCGGAAAAGGGCGTAGCCCGCGCCGGCGTAAGACAGGCCGCCAAGCGCCGACAGGCCGATCGCGCGCGGGTCGGACGGCAGGCCGCCCATGGCTGCGAACGGCAAAAGCAGGACGAGCCCGGCCGCCAGCACCGCCCCGAAGGACCGAAGGACGCCCGTGCGCCCGACGACGAAGCGGACCGAGACATCGTGAAAGCCCCAGGCGAGTGCCGCGATGAGGCCAAGGCCGAGCGAGAGCATGGTCTGTCCTTTCTGCCGTCCGGCCTTTATGGGCGGGCGGGCAGGCGCCGTCCAGCCGGAAGGCCGCCCCGCGGGGGCAGAATGGCGCTTGCCGGGTCGGCCGGTTGGCCATATTCTCTGCGCGAAACATTGTTTCCACGCATTCAATTCGGCGAGGTGCCATGTCCCTGCTTCTTCGTCCCCCCTTCGTGCCCGGTCCGCCACGCGCCAGCCGCGTGATCGAGCCGATCGGCCTTCATGCGCCGCGCGGGGTCGAAAGGCACCCGGTCGAGGGGGGCAGCGTCCTTCTGGTGCAGGTCGAGGCTGGCGACCGGCTGTCGATCGTCAATGACGAGGGCGGGCAGGTCTGCGAGATACTGGTGCTGTCGCCCGAGGGCCGGCCCGAGCCGCAGCGGCTGAGTGCGCCCGCCAATTCCGACGGTGCTGCGCTGCGGGCGACACTGCCCGCCTCTGGCCGCGCGGCGCGGCTGGTGCAGGGGCTGAAGACGACCCCGGCGCTTCGGCTTTTCGACGGCGACACCCGTGCAGGCGCGGTCGAGGAACTGACGGCGGCCGCCGACGCCACGCTGCTGATCGCCGCGCCCGGCGTCCTGTCCTCGCCCGATACGCAGGACACGGCGACGCCGCTGACCGTCACGCTGACGCGGGCCAAGCCCCGGTCGGCGGCGCGGTTCGAGCTGCCGGACCCGCTTGCCGATCCGCTTTTGGACCTGCGCGTGCCATCGGCCACCGCTCGCGCCTATGAGGTCAAGGCGGGCGACTATTTCCAGATCATCGACGTGGACGGCCGCCAATGCACCGACTTCCAGTGCTTCGACGCCCGCAAGCTTGATCGCGGGATCGAACATGCGCTCGACGTGACCGCGACGCGCAGCGCGATGGGGCATGTCTACCCGATGCCGGGACTTCATTCGAAGTATTTCGACCAGGATTTCGTGCCGCTGGTCGAGGTCATCCAGGACACCTGCGGGCGGCATGACACGTTCGGCCTGGCCTGCACCGCCAAATATTACGACGACATCGGCTATCCGGGTCACGCGAACTGCACCGAGAATTTCAATGGTGCCCTTGCGCCCTACGGGGTCAAGCCGCGCGGCGGCTGGATGGCGGCGAACTTCTACTTCAACACCGGGGTCGATGGGCATGGCGTGATGTATGCCGACGAGCCCTGGTCGCGGCCGGGCGATTATGTGCTGATCCGGGCGCTTACCGACCTGGTCTGCATCTCGTCCGCCTGCCCGGACGATACCACGGCTGCGAACGGCTGGAACCCGACCGACATCCATGTCCGCACCTATTCCGGCGCCGAAAAATTCTCGCGCGCCATCGCTTATCGCCCCACGAAGGACGCGCCCCCGAAAATGACCAAGGAAACCGGCTTCCACGACCGACTGTCGAAACTGACGCGCAATTTCGTCGACTATCGCGGCTACTGGCTCGCCAACGATTTCGCGGGGGCAAGCGCCATCGACGCCTATTGGGCCTGCCGCGAGAAGGTTGCGGTCATGGACCTGTCGGCCCTGCGCAAGTGGGAGATCACGGGCCCGGACGCCGAGGCGCTGATGCAATATTGCCTGACGCGGGACGTCAAGAAACTCGCGGTCGGGCAGATCGTCTATTCGGCCATGTGTTACCCGCACGGCGGCATGATCGACGATGGCACGCTCTTCCGGCTTGGGCAGGACAATTTCCGCTGGGTCGGCGGCGACGACCAGTCGGGCATCTGGCTGCGCGAACAGGCAGAGAAGCTGGGGCTCAGGGTTCTGGTGCGTTCCTCGACCGACCAGTTGAACAACCTTGCCGTTCAGGGGCCGTCAAGCCGGGACCTGCTGAAGAAGGTTATCTGGACGGCCAATCACCAGCCGACGATCGAAGAGTTGGGGTGGTTCCGCTTTACCGTCGGCCGGATCGGTGCGTCGGACGGGGTGCCGGTCGTCGTGTCGCGGACGGGTTATACGGGTGAGCTGGGGTATGAGGTCTGGTGCCATCCGAAGCACGCAAGCCAGGTGTTCGATGCGATCTGGGAAGAAGGCCAGGCGCACGGGATCAAGCCGATGGGGCTTCTGGCGCTTGACATGCTCAGGATCGAGGCGGGGTTGATCTTCGCGGGCTATGAGTTCAGCGACCAGACCGACCCGTTCGAGGCCGGGATCGGCTTTGCGGTGCCCTTGAAGTCCAAGACTGACGACTTCATCGGGCGCGAGGCGCTTCTGCGGCGCAAGGAACACCCGATGAGGAAGCTTGTCGGCCTGACGATGGAGGGCGACGTGGCCGTGGGTCATGGCGATCATGTCCATGTCGGGCGCGCGCAGGTCGGTGAGGTCACGTCGGCCATGCGCTCGCCGATCCTGGGCGCGACGATTGCGCTGGCCCGCGTGGATGTGACCCATGCCGAGGTCGGGACCGAGGTCGAGGTGGGCAAACTTGACGGATATCAAAAGCGCCTGCCCGCGCGCATTGTAGCTTTCGCCCATTACGATCCGAAAAAGACCCGGCCGCAGTCCTGAAGGAGAGCCTCATGGCAGCCAGCATCCTCGACCAGATCGGCGGAGATGAGGCTATGCGCGCCATGGTCGAACGGTTCTACGACCTGATCGAGACGGACCCTCAGGGCGCCACGATCCTGTCGATGCACTTTCGCGGCCACGGCATTGCGCATGTGCGCGAAGAGCAGTTCAACTTCCTGTCGGGCTTTCTGGGCGGCCAGCGGCTCTATGTGGAAAAGCACGGGCATGCGGATGTGCGGCTGATGCATGCGCATGTGCCGATCCGGACCGAGGACGCCGAGGACTGGCTTGCGCTGATGGACAGGGCGATCGTGAACTGCGGCATGAGCGGCCCGCCGGTCGAGCGGATGCGGGCCGCCTTCCGGCGCGTGGCGCTGGCCTTGGTGAACGAATAGGGCCTGCTTTGGTTCCGGTTGGCCGAGGCAAGTGGCTCTGCCATGCGATGCCTTGGTCCTTTGTCCCGGCCGGTGGCCCCCAGGCCGTCGGCCAGCGCCCGCCCCGCTATCGGCGGACGCTATGCGTCCACCGGGGCAGGCGCCGGCTTTTGCCGGTGACTGACGGGAGCGGTCAGCGGAGAGGTTCCCACACGGGCGGGGGAAACGTATGCGTTTTCTGACCCCGCCCGAGCCCTGCCATGCGCATTAGGTGAACGCAGATCCGCCCTGGGGCCGTCGCTATTTGGCGATGAAGGCGCGGATCGCGGCGGTGTATTCGTCCGGCGCCTGCAGCATGGCGAAGTGGCTCGCGTCCTTCAGGATGATGAGCTCGGCGCCGGGGATGACCTTGGCCATGTGGTCGGTATGGGCGCGGGTGATGGCTTCGTCATGGTCGCCAAGGACGATGGCGGTCGGCACGGTGATCTTGCCCACCTGCTCATCGGTCCAGTTGGGCTGGGTCGCCCACATGTTCGAGATCTGGGTGACGAAGGCGTCATACTGGTCCGGCGTGGGCGAGATCTGGCGGTAGACCTGACCCATCCAGTCGATGTAGCTGCCGAAGACCGCGTTGGTGCCGACGCCCGGATCGACACCGTCGGTCGTGATGTTTGCCGCCTGCGCGAAGAGGTGCTTCAGACGCTCGGGGTGGCTCATCGCGATGTCTATGCCGATGATGCCGCCGTCGGACCAGCCGACCAGATCGACCTTGTCCACCTTCAGATAGTCCAGCAGCGCCAGGTAGTCCGACGACATGAGGTCATAGCCGAAGGGTTCCTCTGTCCGGGTCGAGCGGCCATGGCCGCGGCTGTCGGCGACGATGACCAGATGGTCCTTCATCAGGTTGGCGACCTGATTGGACCAGATGTCGGCATTGCCTAGCCCGCCGTGGATCAGAAGGATCGGGTCGCCCGCGCCGTAGGTCGCATAATACATCTCGATTCCGTTGACCGGCGCCTTGCCGGTCGAGGCGGGCGCGGGCATCGCGGGCGGATGGGGGACGGTCATCCAGCGGTCTTCGGCCAGTGTGGGCGCGGCGAGGATGGTGAAAAGGGGGGCGAGAAGGGCAGCGGCATGGGCGATCAGGCGCATGGAATCCTCCTGTTGCAGAGGCGTGCAGGCTGGGGCGGATTTGACCCCACGTCAATTGGCAGGTGGCAGGATCAGCGCGACGGACGCCGCCTGAAGGGCGGCGGCGATGGGCCCGGACGGTGAGCGGTCGGTCGCGAGGTGGGTCACCTCGGCCCACCCGCAGACCTGCACAAGGCCGCGCCGGCCGAACTTGGTCGCGTCGGTGGCCACGATCCGCCGCTCGCCGCAGGCAAGGACGGTGCGGGCGAATTCGGCTTCCTCCAGCGCCTGGTCCATGATGCCGCCCGTGTCCGCCGCACCGGCCGAGACGATGGCGTGGGTCACGGCGAAGGGGCGGACGAAGTCGATGGCCGAGCGGCCGAAGGCCGCGCCCGAATCGGGGCGCAGTTCGCCCCCCGCCATATAGACGCGGTTGCCGTTCCGGGTTGCGAGCGCGCGGGCGATGTCGGACGAGTTGGTGACGATGGTCAGGCGGCGGTGATCGCCGAGCGCGCGGGCCAGAAGGCTGGTCGTGGTGCCGGTGTCCATCATCACCGCGTCGCCGTCGCGGATGGTCGCGGCAAGGGCCGAAGCCAACGCGCGCTTCTCGGCCGCCTGTTCGCGCATCCGCCGCGCGAAAGGCGCCTCGCCCCCGTCGCCGGTCAGGGCGGCGCGGCCATGGCTGCGCTGGATCAGGCCGCGGTCCTGCAGGGCGCCCAGATCGCGCCGCACGGTTTCGCCTGAGACGCCGAGCGCACCGGCCAGTGCCGTCAGGCTTTGGCTGCCGCCCTGGTCGAGCAGTTTCAGGATCTGGTGGTGGCGGGTGGTCAGCATGGGGTTCTTGTGGACATCCACATGAACGCTCCCAAATTCGGGCAGAAAACGCAAGCCATGTCCAAGGCGGGCGGTTGACCGGGGCGCGCAGCCGGGGGACAGTTCCCGAAAGAGGGGGGCGGCGGATGGGAACGGACGGCGTGGCACTCGACCGCATCAGGGCGCTTCCCTGCTGGCAAGGGGGCGTAACGGCCGAGCCCTTGAAGGGCGGGCTTTCGAACGAAAGCTGGAAGGTCGCGGACGGGGCGGGGGCCTGGGTCGTGCGCTTCGGCGTCGACTTTCCCTGGCACCACGTCAGCCGCGCGCACGAGGCGATGGTGGCGCGGGCCGCGGCCGAGGCGGGATTCGGCCCGCGCGTCCTCTGGTCCGGGCCGGGCGTCCTTGTCACCCAGTTTCTCGGCGCACGGACCTGGACCGAGGCCGACATGCGCGCCGCCCCCGACCGGATCGGCGCGATCCTTGCCCGCTTCCACCGCCAGATGCCGGCCCATGTGTCGGGTGCCCCCGCGATCTTCTGGGTCTTTCACACCCACCGCGACTATGCCCGCACGCTCGCCGGGACCGCGCTTCCGCCGGGCGTGGACCTGGCGCGGCTGATGGAGGTCAATGCGGCGCTCGAGGCCGCGCAGGCGCCCATGCCGATCATCTTCGGACACAACGATTTGCTTCCGGGCAACTTCCTTGATGATGGCGAGCGGCTCTGGCTCATCGACTTCGAATATGCGGGCTTCGGAACGGCCATGTTCGACATTGCCGGGGCGGCGGGCAATGCGGGCATGGCGCCGGACGGTGAGGACCGGCTGCTGCTGGCCTATTTCGGTGCCGAGCCCGGCCCCGACCTCAGGCGCAGCTTCGCGGCGATGACCTGTGCGGCGCTTCTGCGCGAGGCGCTCTGGGCGCTCGTCTCGGCCCGCCATATGGCGGCGCCCGGCGCGGACTACGGCGCCCATGCGACCGATTACCTGGGCCGGCTGTCGTCGGCGCTCGACCTTTACCAGACCCGTTACGGAAAGCTGACATGACCCTTCCCACCCACGCACAGGTCGTCGTCATCGGCGGCGGCATCATCGGTTGTTCGACCGCCTATCACCTGGCCCGCGACCATGGGGCGGATGTGCTGTTGCTGGAGCAGGGGAGGCTCACCTCGGGCACCACCTGGCATGCGGCGGGGCTGGTGGGGCAATTGCGCTCGTCAGCTTCGATCACGCGGGTGCTCAAATATTCGGTCGAGCTTTACAAGGGGCTTGCGGCCGAGACGGGGCTGGAGACCGGGTGGAAGATGACCGGCTGCCTCAGGCTCGCCACCACCCCCGACCGCTGGACGGAATACCGCCGCCTTGCAACGACGGCCAAAAGCTTCGGAATGGAGATGCACCTGATCTCGCCCGATGAGGTCAAGCGCATGTGGCCGCTGATGGACACGTCCGACCTGATCGGCGCCTCGTGGCTGCCCACGGACGGGCAGGCGAGCCCGTCGGACATCACCCAGTCCTTGGCCAAGGGCGCGCGGATGCGGGGGGTGAGGATTGCCGAGGGCGTGCGGGTCACCGGATTCGAGCAGACGGGCGACCGGATCACGGCGGTGCGGACGACGGACGGGACGGTGGCCTGCGAGGTCGTGGTGAACTGCGCGGGCCAATGGGCGCGGCAGGTGGGGGCGATGGCGGGGATCAACGTGCCGCTCCAGCCGGTGAAGCACCAGTATATCGTCACCGAGCGGATCGACGGGCTGGCGGCCGATGCGCCGACGCTGCGCGACCCCGACCGGCGGACCTATTTCAAGGAAGAGGTGGGGGGCCTGGTCATGGGCGGCTATGAGCCCGATCCCCAGCCCTGGACCACGGGCGATGTGCCGGACGACTGGGAATTCCGCCTGTTCGACGACGACTACGACCATTTCGCGCAACATATGGAACAGGCGGTGGCTCGCGTTCCTGCGCTCGAGAATGTCGGCGTCAAGCAGATGGTCAACGGGGCGGAAAGCTTCACCCCGGACGGCAACTTCATCCTTGGCCGGGCCAACGAATGCGCCAACATGTTCGTCGGCGCGGGCTTCAACGCCTTCGGCATCGCCTCGGGCGGCGGCGCGGGCTGGGTTCTGGCCGAATGGGCCATGCGGGGCGAGGCGCCGCTTGACCTCTGGGCCGTCGACATCCGGCGCTTTTCGGACCTGCACCGCGACCGCGACTGGGTGCGCGACCGGACATGCGAGGCCTACGGCAAGCACTACACCGTCGCCTTCCCGCATGAGGAATATGACAGCGGCCGGCCGCGCCTGACCTCGCCGCTTTATGGGCGGCTGAAGGATCAGGGCGCGGTCTTCGGCTCGAAACTCGGGTGGGAAAGGCCGAACTGGTTCGCGCGGCCGGGCGAGGAGCCGCGCGACATCTACTCGATGGGCCGGCAGAACTGGTTCGACGCGGTAGGCGAGGAACATCGGGCCTGCCGCGAGGCGGTCGGCGTCTTCGACCAGACCTCTTTCGCCAAGTATGAGCTTTCGGGACCGGGCGCCGCCGAGGCGCTGGACCGGATCTGTGCGGGCGATATCACGAAGCCCGCCGGGCGGCTGACCTACAGCCAGCTTCTGAACAGCCGGGGCGGGATCGAGTGCGACCTGACCGTCGCGCGGCTGGGCGAGGACCGGTTCTACATCGTGACCGGCACCGGCTTTCGCACCCATGACTTCGGCTGGATCGCCGACCATCTGCCGAAGGGCGGGCCTGCGCTTGCCGATGTGACCGAGGATTGGGGGACACTCTCGCTCATGGGGCCGCGCGCGCGGGATGTGCTTCAGGCGGTGACGACGGCGGACGTGACGAACGCGGCCTTCCCCTTCGGCACGGTGCGCGAGATCGAGGTGGCGGGGCAGCAGGTGCGGGCCCTGCGCGTCACTTATGTGGGCGAGCTGGGGTGGGAGCTTCATGTGCCGATGGGGGGTGTCCTGCCGGTCTATGAGGCGCTGATGGCGGCGGGGGCGGGCGCGGGGATCCGGCCCCTTGGCTACCGGGCGCTTGAAAGCCTCAGGCTCGAAAAGGGCTACCGCGCCTGGTCGTCGGACATCACGCCGAACGACACGCCCTTCGAGGCGGGGCTCGGCTGGGCGGTCAAGATGGCTTCGGGGCGCGATTTCATCGGGCGCGGGGCGCTGGCGCGTGTGGCGGATCAGCCGCTGACCAAGCGGTTCGCGGGCTTCGTCCTGGACGATCCGGGGGTCGTGCTCGTCGGGCGCGAGACGATCCTGCGTGACGGCCAGCCGGTCGGTTACCTGACCTCTGGCGGCTATGGCTACACGATCGGGCGGCCGGTGGGTTACGGCTATGTGCGCAATGCCGAAGGCGTCAGCGACGGTTTCCTGGCCAGCGGTCGCTATGAGCTGGTGGTGGCCAGCGACGTGGTGCCCGCGCGGCTGACGATGACGCCGCCCCATGATCCGAAGGGTGCGCGGGTCCGGTCCTGACTTGACCATCCTCCCTGTTCCCGGCAGCTTCGCGGCCGCGAACAAGGGGGACCGGATGCGCAGGGTGAAGCTTGGGGGCCGCGGGCCTGACGTGTCGGTGCTGTGCCTGGGCACGATGACCTGGGGCAGCCAGAACACGGGTGCCGAGGGGCACGCCCAGATGGATCAGGCGCTGGCGGCCGGAGTGAACTTCCTGGACGCCGCAGAGATGTATCCGGTCAATCCGATCAGGGCCGAGACGGTGGGCCTGACCGAGACGATCATCGGCGACTGGGTGCGGCGGACCGGGCGGCGGCACGATTGGGTGATCGCCACCAAGATGACCGGCGAACGCGGCGAGGCGCGGGGCGGCGCCCCGATCGACGGGGCGACGCTGCCCCAGGCGCTTGACGGATCGCTCAGTCGGCTCGGGGTCGAGCGGATCGACCTTTACCAGCTGCACTGGCCGAACCGCCCGCATTACCACTTCCGCCACGGCTGGACCTTCGACCCCTCGGGCCACGATCCGGCGGCGATCCGGGCGCACATGGAGGATGTGGTCGGCGCGATCGGCCGGGCGCTGGCGGCGGGCAAGATCGCGCATTGGGGCCTGTCGAACGAAACGGCCTGGGGGACCGGCCAGTGGCTTCAGACCGCCGACCGGATGGGCGTCGCGCGGCCCCTGTCGATCCAGAACGAATATTCGCTGCTCTGCCGGACCTGGGACCTGGACCTGGCAGAGATGGCGCATAACGAGGGGCTGGCGCTTCTGGCCTTCTCGCCCCTCGCCACGGGGCTTCTGAGCGGGAAGTATCAGGGCGACCGGACGCCAGAGCCGTCGCGCCGGGCGCTGAACCCGACGCTTTCCGGCCGCATCACGCCCCGCGTCTTTCCGGCGGTCGAGGCTTATCTGCAGGTGGCGGCGCGGGCGGGTCTCGACCCGGTGCAAATGGCCATCGCCTGGACGATGACGCGGCCGGCGCAGACCCTGCCGATCATCGGCGCGACGACGCCCGGCCAGCTGGCGCGCGCGCTCGGTGCGGCGGATGTCTCGCTGACGCCCGAGGTGCTTTCGGCCATCGCAGATGCGCACAAGGCCCACCCGATGCCCTACTGATCAGGGGCGCGCGGCCTCGCCCCGAAGCTGGCTCGCGCTGGTTGCGAAACGGGCGCGGAAGGCGCGGGCAAAGGCGGTCTGGCTGGAAAATCCGGTTCTTAGCGCAATGTCCTGAAGCGACAGGTGCGTGTCCGTGACCATCCGGCGCGCCTCGTCAAGCCGGAGGTCCAGAAAAAAGCGGCCGGGGCTGGTGCCCAGGCGGTCGGCGAACAGCATCTCGAGCCGGCGTTGCGACAGGCCGAGCTGCCGGGCGATGGCACCGATCGCAGGCGGCTGTTCGACCGCGCCCTCCATCAGCGCGATCGCCTGGCCAAGGGCCGGGTCCGCGCGGGTGATGCGGGTCGCGGGCAGGCCCTGCTGCGGCACGGCGCCGCCGTGGAGCGGGTCGTAAAGGAAGGCGCCCGCGACACGCAGGGCCAGTTCCGACCCCTGCCGCGCCCCGATCAGGTGAAGCATCAGGTCTAGGCAGGGCGCTGCCCCCCCGGTTGTCACCATCGGCCCGTCGATCACATAGCGATCGCGGCGCACGTCGATGGCCGGAAAGCGGTGGGCGAAAAGCTCCAGATCCTCCCAGTGTGTGGTCGCGGCACGGCGGTCCAGAAGCCCGGCGCGGGCCAGAAACCAGCTGCCGCCATCGACGCCGCCCATGGCCGCAAGGCGCGGCGCAAGCCGGCGCAGGCGCGCCAGAAGGTCGGGCGTCGCCTGCTCTTCCAGCCGGAAGCCCGCGACGATCATCAGCATGTCCCAGTCGGCCCGGTCGGTCAGCGGCGCGCCCCTGATGGCGAACCCGGCGGTCAGCGTGACGGGCGCCGTGCCGGGCGTGAGGAAGGACCAGGAATAGAGCGTCCGTCCCGCGCGCCGGTTCGCCGCGCGCAAGGGATCGACGCAGGCGGCGAGCGAGAAGGCGTTGGCATCCTCCATCACCAGGACGCCGACCGAAAGCGGCTGGTCGGTCGGGGCGAAGATCGAGGGAAGGCTTGCCATGAAGCGAAACGTAAAAGGCAAAGTCGCGGTTCGCAATGCCCCCGTGCTTTGCCGGGCTTGCGCTTGGCCGCGCAACGTCGGAAGGAAGAGGCAGAGGAAACGGGCATGAACGAAAAATGGGTTTGGTCGCGGGCGGCCGTCGAAACTTTTGTGGTCGGGATGCTGGTGGCGGGGCTTCTGGCGCTGGCCGCCTGCCAGGGCGCGGGCCAGCGCAAGGCTGACCTTTCGCCGGTCGGCGAGGCGCGGATGGACCAGTATCACAAGAGCTGTCTGGCTTCGGGCGGGGAATACCTGCCGACTGCAAAGCAGAGCTACACCTGCACCGGCGTGCCGAAGGATGCGAGCAAGGCCTGCAGCAAGGCGTCGGACTGCACCGGCGACTGTCTTGCCCGGTCGCGGAGCTGCGCGCCGGTGGTGCCGCTTTTCGGTTGCAACGAGGTGCTGGACGAAAGCGGTGCGCAGGTGACCGAATGCCTCAACTGAACCGCTGGGCGCTGGCCGCCGCCCTTGTCCTTGCCGCCTGCGCGGCACCGGTGCCCCAGACCGGCTACCGCCCGGGGCCGGGGCAGATCGGCTCGGCTGTGCTGTTCGACCCTGTGCGTTTCGCGGGCGACTGGCGGGTCGCCGCAAGCTATGTGCCGCAGGATGCGCTTTGCGGGCCGCTTGGCCAGACCTGGGCGCTGGCGCCGGGCGGGTTCCGCGTCAGCCAGACACTCTGCCGGCCCGAGGGGTTGCGGAGTTTCGCGGGCCCCGCGCGCTTGACCGGGCCGGGGCGGATGGAGGCCGAGGGGCCGGACGGGCCCGAGGTGGTCTGGGTCCTCTGGACCGACGACGACTATCGGGTCGCGACGATCGGCACGCCGGACGGGCGCTTCGGGCGGGTTCTGGTGCGGCCGGGGGCGGAGCGGGCCGATCTGATCCAGGCTGCGACCGAGGTCCTGATCTTCAACGGCTATCAGCGCGGGGCAATTCGCCCCGTGCCAATGTCCTGAGCGCCAAGGGAAAATCCCGCGCCGGAACCGTTGCCGCCCGGACCAGGGCATCGACATGGGCCGCCATCGCCTCGACCCGCGCGCGATCGCGGAAAAGGATGTAGCTCTGCCCGATGTAGAGCGCGGCCATCAGCGGCCCGAGGACCGTGAGGGGTGCCGAAAAGACCTGCCGCGCGTCGTAGAGGTAGATGCGCACGCGGGGATAAAGCTCGGCATGAAGGCGTTCGAAGGCGTCGATCTGGCCCTCCCACACCTGGTGGGGCAGGGTGCGGTAGTAGCCTTCGCGCGCGGCAAAAGAGGCAAGCTCGTGGATCGGCAGGGCGATCTCGTAGTCCGAGCGAGAGGCGCGGAGACGGTCGAAAGGGTCGCCGTCCCCGGCGCAGTCTTCGGCGCAGTCTTCGGCCCTGGCCAGATCGGCCGCGCCATATTCCCAGTCGGCCATCGCCCGCGTCTTCATCAGGTCCGGCAGGGTTGCCGGCACATGACGGATCTTCATGCCCTCTGCCTCGCGGTGCCAGGCGATCATCCGCGCGTCATTCGCGCCGCGCGGCGCGTCAGTCAGGGCGAGCGAGGCATCAAGAAGCTCGCCCGCCATCTCGGGCCGGTCGGACAGGCCCAGAAGCCAGTCGGACGACACCTGAAGCGCCTCCGCGGCGCCCGCGACCAGATGGGCGTTCGCGAGCCGGCCGCCGTCGTCCGACAGGATCTGGCTCAGGGTCGAACGGTCGACGCCGGTTTCGCGGGCGAGTGCGGCACGCGTCAGGCCGCGCCGTTCCATGGCCAAGGCCAGCCGGTCGCGGAAAAGGGTCGCGCGGTCTTGCCGGGCTTGACTGTTGGATTTTCTCACCATGGGGGATATTTTAACACGACGGTGAAGAAATGTCGATAAGCCTCTGACTTCCGGGTCGGTGGGTGGCGGGCGTAAGATGGCAGCAGCACAGCAAAGGCCGACCATGACCGACAGATCCGCCCCAGACATGATTGGAAGCGCCGGCTTCGGCCCGGACGCCTGGCGGCGCGAAGGGGCGGTGGACTGGCCGACGCTTTGGGTGATGGCGGCGACCTATCTGGTCTGGGTGCTGGCCCTTTGGGTGATCGCGCCCCTGTCGGTCCCGCTCGCCATCCTGGTCCTGTCGCTGGCGGTGACGCAGCATTCCAGCCTTCAGCACGAGGTGCTGCACGGCCATCCCTTCCGCCTGCGCTGGCTGAACGAACTGCTGGTGTCGTTGCCCGTCGGACTCTGCTTTCCCTATGGCCGTTTTCGCGACACGCACCTGGCGCATCACCGCGACGAGTTGCTGACCGACCCCTATGACGACCCGGAGTCGAACTTCATGGACCCCGCCGTGTGGGAGCGTCAGAGCCGCGGCCGGCGGATGCTTCTGCGCTGGAACAACACGCTGTTGGGGCGGATGGCGATCGGGCCGGCGCTGGGTGTCACCAGCTTTGCCGCACAGGACCTTGCGGCGATCCGGGCGGGCGACAGGGCGATCCTGCGCGACTGGATCCTGCATGTGATCGGGCTGGTCGTCGTCTTCTGGATCGTCGCGCAGTCACCGATGCCGGTCTGGGCCTACCTGATCGGGGCCTACCTTGGCCTGTCTCTTCTGAAGATCCGCACCTACCTTGAACATCGGGCGCATCTGAAGGCGCGCTGCCGCACGGTCGTCGTGGAACGCGGCGGTCCGGGGCCGTTTGCGATCCTGCCGTTTCTCTTTCTGAACAACAACTTGCACGTCGTTCATCATGCCAAGCCGAATGTTGCCTGGTACCACCTGCCCGCGCTTTACCGCGCCGGGCGCGAGGATTGGCTGAAACGGAACGAGACCTACGTCTACCCGAGCTATGCCGCGATCTTCCGCGCGCACCTGGTCAAGGCCAAGGACCCGGTGCCCCATCCGCTCTACCCGCCGAAGGGTCAGGGCTAAGGGGTCAGGGCTGGCCGATCCCGAGCCGGCGGAACATCGGCACCGGACCCGAATTGTCGAAAAAGGGCACGCTTGCCGGCACCGGCAGGGCCGCGCCGGGGGGCAGGGGGCGCAGAAGGGCCGCGAGTTCTGCCAGAACCACCTCGGTCACGAAGGGCAGGTCCAGCCGGCGCGCCTCGGCCAGCGCCACCCAGTGCAGGTGCGACAGCTCATCAGAGGCGGCCGAGAAATCATCCGCCGACCCTTCGATCGCATCGGCATCGGCCAGGAAGAAGCGCGCATCGAACCGCCGCGAGCGGCCGGGGGGCGTGATCGCGCGAAAGACGAAGCGCAGGGGGGCGTCGGGGGAAAGGGTCAGGCCGGTTTCCTCGACCAGTTCGCGGCGGGCGGCGGTCAGAAGGGCGCAGTCCATCCCCGGCTCGGACCGTTCGGCCAGCCGCGCCCGGCATGCGGGATCGAGTGCTGCGCCCGGCTCTGGCCCGAGCGCGTCGGCGGCATCGACCGCGCCGCCCGGAAAGACATATTTCGACGGCATGAAGACCGCCGCAGCCCCCCGCTGGCCCATCAGGACCGAGGGGCCGTCCGCGCCGCGCCGCAACAGCAGGATGGTCGCCGCCGCGCGCGGGATGGCCGGGGCCTCGGCCTCGCTCATGCGGGGGGGCTCACGGTCGGATCGGGTCCGTCCAGCGGGTCGGGCGATTTCGAAAAGCCGTGCATGCGCTTGGCCCATTGCAGGGCGACGAGCGCGCCCTTGAGGCGGGGCAGCAGGTAGAGCGACAGGGCCACACAGCCGATCGACAGGACGACGGACAGGAGGAGGGGGTCGGGTCGCCAGGCGAAATAGACGAACATCAGGACCGGTGCGAGCAGGTGGCCCACAATCAGGATCGTGAGGTAGGCCGGACCATCGTCGGCCCGGTGGTGGTGCAGCTCGGTGTCGCAGGTCGGGCAATGGTCGCGGACCTTCAGGTAGCCCTGAAACATCTTGCCCTCGCCGCAGTTCGGGCAGCGCCGGTTCCAGCCGCGCCAGAGCGCGGTGCGCGTGTCGCGCTCGACCTCTTCGGCCTGGGGCATGGGCTGGGCATCGTTCGGCATGGCAGCACTCCTTGACCCCCCGCCCATATCAGGCTTCGGCGCCATGCGCGATGGGCGGCAGGGCGGCATCACGGGGGACAGCTGCGAAATAATGGCGCAGGTATGGCGCAGGTCAGGGAACAAAAGTGCGCAGGGCCGCGACGGATCGGTAGGCCCGGCCCGTATCACCCTCGCAAACCCCGAGGATGGAGACCCAGATGACCCGCATTTCCCTGAACCGCCCGACCGCGCTGGTGACGGCCGCGCTTCTGGCCGCCGGACTGGTCGCCGGAGTGGCGACCGCCCAGCAGGCCCAGACGCCCGACCAGACGCCGGACCAGTCGAGCCGCTGGATGACGCAGCTGATGCTGATGGACACCGACAAGGACGGCCAGATCACCAAGGCCGAGGCCGACGCCTACCGCGCCGAGCAGCAGAAGGCGATGGACGCCAATGGCGACGGCACGATCTCGATGGACGAGATGAAGGCAGGTATGGCCAAGATGATGGGCGTCGAACCGACTGGCCGGGTCGGCCAGATGGGCGAGATGCGCTTTGCCAAGCTCGACACCAACGGGGATGGCGCGCTGTCGGCGGACGAGATGGCGGCCGACAACCGCTTTACCCGGATATTCAAGCGGATCGACCAGAATGGCGACGGCACACTGGGCAAGGAGGAACTCGCCCAGGCCCAGGCTTGGGCCCAAGAGCATCGCGGCAAGAAGCACGGGCGCAAGGGCGATTGCGGCGGCCGGGGTTTTGGCAAGCCGGGAATGGACCAGCCTGCCGGGGACCAGCCTGCCGGGGATCAGCCGGGTGACGGATCGAACGGCTGACACGGCCGGTTCGGCTGACACGCGCGCCCGCCCTTTCGGCGGCGGGCGCCGGTGACTAGGTTGGTGAGGCGGGCCCCTGGTGCTTCAGCGGGCGGCCGGGTTGGAACGGGCGATGGACGGCGGCAGGGTGCGGACCACGGAAGCCAGTGTGACGGATCACTCGCTGCAGGACGGCGCTGCCGCGTCCTGCGGTGCCGGGCCCGTGGCCGATCCGGTGCGTCGGGCCGACGCGCTGTCGATGGAACGCTTTGCTGCGGGCGACCGCGCTGCGGCGCGCGATCTGACCGACCGGTTCCTGCCGCTTTGCTACCGGCTGGCCTGCCGGCTCCTGTCGGTCCAGGCCGAGGCCGAGGATGTGGCGCAAGAGGCGATGATGCGGCTTTTTGCCAAGGCGCCCGACTGGCAGGGCGAGCGGGCGCGGATCTCGACCTGGCTCTACCGGGTCACGGCCAACCTCGCGACCGACCGGCTGCGGGCGCGCCCGACCCTGCCGATCGAGGCGGCGGACGCCGTTCCGGCCCCCGGTCCGGGGCCAGAGGCGGCGCTGACGGACCGGGCGCGGCTCCTGGCCTTGCAGGCGGCGCTCGACGGCTTGCCCGAACGGCAAAGGCTTGCCATCGTCCTCAGCCAGATCGAGGGGGTGCCGCAGGCCGAGGTGGCGCAGGTCATGGGCTGCGGGATCGAGGCGGTGGAAAGCCTGGTCGCGCGTGGCAAGAAGGGGTTGGCGGCTGCTCTTGGACCGCAGCGCGGGGCGCTCGGGTTTGGAGGCGAAGATGAGTGACGGCGACAAGCGTCCGTCGGGCGCGGAAGATGAACTGGCCGGGCTGTTCGCGCTGGCGCGGGTGACGGCGCCCGAGCCGCCGGATGCGCTTGCGGCACGGGTTCTGGCGCAAGCCACGGCGATGCAGGGGGAGCCGGCGCCGGCCGTGCGCCCTGCGCCTGCTGGCTGGGGCGGCCGTTCGGGCCGCGCCGGCTTGCGGATCGGGCGCTGGGTCAATGCCGGGGGGCTCGCCCTTGCCGGGGCGCTGGGGTTTGCCGCCGGGTTCGCGGGCCTGCTGGATGCGGCGCCCCTTCCCGCCTCGCTTTTTCCCGCCTCTGCCACGCAGGCCGACGAGGTGGCCGACCTCAACTACCTGACCGACGGGCCGCCCGGCGCTTCGGTGCTGCTGGGTGCGGCGGGCGATACGGCCGAGTGAGGACGACAGACCGAAATGGACGATGACATGACCGAAACCCCTTCGCCGAACCCGCCGCCGGCTCCGGCCGCCGCCGACAGCCGACCAGGCCGCCGGCGCGGCCTGCAGCTGGCACTTGGCCTGTCGGTCGCCCTGAACCTGGTGCTTCTGGGCCTGATCGCCGGCGGCCTTGCGCGCGGCCATTCCGGCCGGATGGGCCCCTCGGATGCCGGGCTCGGGCCCCTGGCCAGCGCGCTGACGCCCGAGGACAGGAAGGCGATGCGCGAGGGGTTCCTGCGCATGGGCCAGAACTGGCGCGCCTACCGGCAGGCGGCGGCCGAGGATGCCCGCGCGCTGGCCGCGATCATCGCGACCGAGCCCTTCGACCGCGCCGCCGCGCAGGCGGTCCTGGACCGCCAGACCCAGTCGGTCGGGCAGCGGATGCAGGCGTCGCAGTCGCTGCTTCTGGACCGGATCGCGGCCCTGAGCCCGGCCGAGCGGCAGGCCTTCGCGGCCCGGCTGACGAAGGCGCTCGACCAGCGCAAGGGCGGAAACTAGGCGGCTTTTCAGGCGGCGCTGCGGTCGGTCCAGACCTGATCGCGGCCTTCGGCCTTGGCCGCCATCAGGGCGCGGTCGGCGCGTGCCAGAAGCTCGTCCGGGGCCGGGCCGTCGGCGGGCAGGCCCATGGCAAGGCCGATCGAGAGGGTGACGGGCACGTCGGTGCCGCCCGGCAGGGTGACGGGGCGGGCGCGGGCGGCGGCGAGCAGGCGGTCGGCGACCGCGCGGGCGGTCGTGGCGCTGGCGTCCGGCAGCGCGATCAGGAACTCCTCCCCGCCGATGCGGGCGATGAGGTCCTGGGCGCGGAGTTCGGCGCGAAGGCGCCGGGCGACTTCGGCCAGCACCTGGTCGCCCGCAGCGTGACCCCAGCTGTCGTTCACCGCCTTGAACCGGTCGAGGTCCAGGATCAGGACGCCGAAGCTGCGCCCGCTTTCACCGGCGCGGCGCGCGATGCGGGCAAGTTCCGGCAGGGCGTGGCGGCGGTTGTGCAGGCCCGTCAGCGGGTCGATCACCGCGGCGCGCAGCCCGTCGGCGACCGACAGGCGCAACTGGTCGGCGCGGCGCTTGTGGGCCAGTTCGGTCGCGAGCCTGAGCGCGGCCTCTGCCGCCGGTGCCGTCATGTCGATCAGCGCCGCCGCGCCAAGGTCGAGCGCCATCGCCGCCTCGCCGTCCGGCGGGCCATCGGTCGCAAGGCAGAGGGCCGCGTGGCGCGTGACTGTCCTGGCGCGCAACTCGGTCACCAGCGACAGGCCGCCATGCGGGCCGTGGTAGTCCATGTCGATAAGGTAAAGATCGGGTTCGGACCCGCGGCCCGGATCGGGCGAGAGGGCGGCGTCCCGATCCAGGACCAGAAGCCGGTCGCGCACATGGGGCTGAAGCGCCCGTTTCCAGGCCAGCCCGGTTTCGACCCGCGCGCCGATCAGGCCGATGAGCCCCGCGCCCTCGAAGGCAGGCGCGGCTTCGGCAAGGCCCGGCAGGTCGGCGCCCGCACGAAGCCCCAGCGTTTCGGCCGCCTCGCGCCCGCGCAGAAGGCTGCGGATCCGGGCCAGCAGGAGCCGGTCGTCGACGGGACGCTGGAAAAGGTCGTCGGCACCGGCGGCCAGCACCGCGCGCCGGTCGGCGGGCGCCATGCCGGCGTCGGCCAGGATGATGATCGGCAGGGTGTGGGTCAGCGGGTCCGCCCGAAGGCGCGCGCAGAGGGCGAGTGCGCCGTCCGCGGGTGCGGCCAGGATCGCCAGGTCGGGGCGCGGGCCGTCGGCTTCGCCCCGCGCTGCCCCCATCGCCTCATCGCCTGAGGCGGCCTGAAGCGTCGCGTAATGCGCCGAGCCGAGCCGGACCTTCATCACGATGCGATTGGTCGCGACGGGATCGACAAAAAGGATGGTCCCGGCCACGTTTGGCCCCCCGGCTGACTGGCTCCGATCTGGGCAATCTCCGGGACAAAGGTTAACAAATGGTTTCCGGAGGGCGACGTCTGACCGGTTTTCTGTGGATAGAGGTCGGATTGTGGGACGGAGCGAGAACAATTCGCGGGCAGGGGCCGAGGTTCTGGCGCTTCGCGCGCTCGGCTGGATCGCAGGCGACGAGGGGCGGCTCGGGGCCTTCCTGTCGCTCTCGGGCACGGCGCCCGACCAGATCGCCGCGCAGGCCCGGAGCGGGGTTTTCCTGGGGGCGGTCCTCGACTTCCTTCTGTCCGACGACGGGCTCGTGACCGGCTTTTGCACCGACGCGGGCCTGCCCTTCGACGCGCCGATGCGGGCGCGGGCGGCGCTTCCCGGGGGTGCGGTGCCCGACTGGACGTGAGCGCGCGCTTCGGCCATGGTGCCGCCAAATTGGAACGGGGACGCGCGATGGCCATTCGGGGACTGCTTTTCGACAAGGACGGCACACTTTTCGACTTCCGGGCCACATGGGGCGGCTGGACGCGGGCGGTGATCGACGACCTGTCGGGCGGCGATGCGGCACGCGCGCACGCGGTTGCCGGGGCCCTGGGCTTTGACACCGCAACCGGCGTCTTTCAGCCCGACAGCCCGGTCATCGCCCATACGGTGGCCGAGATCGCGTCCGACCTTCTGCCGCACCTGCCGGGCGAAAGCCTGGAGCCGCTGGTCGAGCGGCTGAATGGCCATGCGATGGTCAGCCGGATGGTGCCGGCGGTCGAACTCAAGCCGCTTTTCGCGCGCTTTCAGGCCATGGGGCTGAAGATCGGCCTGGCGACCAACGATGCCGAGGCGCCGGCGCGCGCCCATCTGGCGCAGGCGGGGATTTCCGACGCGTTCGATTTCATCGCCGGCTTCGACAGCGGCTGGGGTGGCAAGCCCGAGGACGGGCAGATGCGCGCCTTCCTGGCCAAGACGGGTCTTCGGCCGGCCGAGGCCGCCATGGTCGGCGATAGCCTGCATGATCTGGACGCGGGCCGCGCCGCCGGGATGAGGACGGTCGCCGTCCTGACCGGGATCGCGCCGCGCGACCGGCTCGCGCCCCATGCCGACGTGGTGCTCGACACGATCGACGGGTTGCCCGACTGGGTTTCGGCGCAGGGTTGAGCGGCGAGGCTGAAAGGCTGGGCCGAGAGGCGGGGCCGGGCAGTGGCCGGCGGGCGGTGAGTGGCCGCCTGACAAAAACGACCAGTTCATGTCGTAAATGGCGGCGAAGCGGGGGCGGCGGCTCTTAAACCTCGGATCAGCGGCCCCAAGGGCTGCGAGGATGGAGGGCGAGATGGCCGACGACCAGAGACGCAAGCGGGCAGGCGGCCGGGCAGGCCATGCGGTGCGGGCGGGCCACAAGGCCATCGACCAGATGCCCTGGCGCATCCCCCAGAACCATGACCGCCCGACCGAGCCCCTTGGCCCCGAGGGGGTCGAGGCGATCCACCAGGGCGCGATGCGCATCCTGAAGGACATCGGCATCCGCTTCCTGAACGACGAGGCGCTCGGGATCTTCCGCAAGGCGGGGGTGAAGGTCGAGGGCCAGACCGTCTACATGGACGAGGATTTCGTGACCGAGATGGTCGCGCGCGCACCGGAAAACTACACGGTCACGCCGCGCAACCCTGCCCGCGCGCTGCCCTTCGGCGGGCGCTCGCTGCTTTTCGGCAACGTCTCGTCGCCGCCGAACTACTGGGACCTCGAACGCGGCAAGGTGCCGGGCTTCATGGAGGGGTTCCGCAACTTCATCAAGCTGACGCACTATTTCAACTGCATCCACTTCGCCGGCGGCTACCCCGTCGAGCCGGTCGAGGTCCATGCCTCGGTCCGCCACCTGGCCTGCCTTTATGAAAAGCTGACGCTTACCGACAAGGTGGTCCATGCCTATTCGCTCGGGAAAGAGCGGGTCGAGGATGCGATGGAGATGGTGCGCATCGCCGGCGGCCTTACGCATGAAGAGTTCCGTGCCAAGCCGCGGATGTTCACCAACATCAACTCCGTCTCGCCGCTGAAGCACGATTTCCCGATGATCGACGGGGCGCTTCGGATGGCGCGGGCGGGGCAGGTGGTCGTCGTTACGCCCTTCACGCTGGCCGGAGCCATGGCTCCCGTCACCATGTCTGGCGCCGTCGCCCTGTCGATCGCCGAGGCCCTGTCGGCCATCGCCCTTCTGCAATATGCCGCACCCGGGGCGCCGGTGATGATCGGCACCTTCACCTCGAACGTCGACATGAAGTCCGGTGCGCCGGCCTTCGGCACGCCCGAATACATGCGCGCGACGCAGATGACCGGCCAGATGGCGCGGCGCTACAAGCTGCCGCTCCGGTCGTCCGGGGTTTGTGCGGCGAACGTGCCGGACGGGCAGGCGATGTGGGAAACGTCGAACTCGCTCTGGGCCGCGGTGCAGTCCGGGACGAACCTGGTCTATCACGCCGCCGGCTGGCTCGAGGGCGGGCTGATCGCCAGCCCCGAGAAGTTCGTGATGGACTGCGAGGTCCTGCAGATGATCGAGCGCTACATGGAGCCGGTGACCTGGGCAACGCGGCCCGAAGACATCGCGCTTGACGCCATCTCCGAAGTCGGGCCCGAGGGGCATTATTTCGGCGTGCAGCATACCCAGGACCGCTATGCCTCGGCCTTCTATCAGCCGATCGCGTCGGACTGGCGCAACTTCGAGGCCTGGCAGATCGACGGCGCCGTCTGGACCGCCGAGCGCGCGCACCTGATCTTCAAGGAGATCATCGCCGACTACGAGCCGCCGCCGATGGATGCGGGCGACCACGAGGCGCTGAAGGACTTCGTGGCGCGCCGCACGGCCGAAGGGGGGGCGCCGACCGACTTCTGAGGCGCGCCTTTTCCACGGTTTCCGGCCCCTTTTCGCCCCTTGCCGCGCCGATGTCGCGGCTTTGCCCCATGGCCGCCCCGTTGGCCCGCCACAACGAACGGGAGAGCTAAGGGAATTCTTAACCCGCTGCGGTTAGGCTGTCTGACGAGTGTTCTTGGGTATTGTAACAGGGGCCATTGATGCACGGGCTGGTCAACAGATCGCTCCAGACCTTCTTGCGTGACACCTATGGCACTGCGCTCTGGGTCTCGGTCGCCGAGGCCGCGGCGGCGCCGGTCTCGGGGTTCGAGGCCATGCTCAGCTATGACGACGCGGTGACCGACAGGCTGATCGAGGCCGCGGAATCGGCGCTCGGCAAGCCGCGCGATGCGGTGCTGGAAGATCTGGGCATGTTCCTGGTGTCGTTTGAACCGCTCCGCCGCCTCCTGCGCTTTTCGGGCGTCGACTATGTGGCCTTCCTTCTGTCGCTTGACGAACTGCCCGACCGGGCGCGGCTCGCCGTGGCCGACATCGGCCTGCCCGACCTGAAGGTCGACGCCGAGGGACCGGCCGAATTCGTGCTGACCGTCGGCCCGGGCCATCCCGGCTTCCGTCCGGTCTTTGCCGGCATCCTGCGGGCGATGGCCGACGATTTCGGGGCCTTCGCGCTGGTCGACCTGGTCGATGAGGCGGCGATCCGCATAGACCTTCTCGAGGCGCGCTTCGCAGAAGGGCGCGCCTTCGATCTGGCCGCGCCCCAACGCAAGACCGCGACCGCGGCGGGGGGTGCGGCATGAAGTCGGGGCGCACGCCGGTCAAGGACGCGGCCCTCGTCGGCTCGGACGCGCTTGGCCACCTGATGCCGATGTTCCTGTGGGTGACGCCTACCGGGCTTATCCGTGCGGCGGGGCCGACGCTTGCAAAGCTTTGTGCGGGGGGCGATCTGGTAGGCAAGCGGTTCCTCGACCGGTTCGTGGTGGAAAAGCCCCATCCGCTGGAAAGCATGGCGGACGTGCAGGCGTTGCAGGGCCAGCGGATCCTTCTGCGGCTGAAGGAGGGGCCGGAAACCCCCCTGCGCGGCCAGGTGCAGCCGCTTGACGGGGGGCAGGGCTGGCTTTTGAACCTGTCCTTCGGCATCGCCGTCAGTCAGGCGGTGCGCGAACACCGGCTGACGAACGCCGATTTCGCGCCGACAGACCTGACGGTCGAGCTTCTGTATCTGACTGAGGTGAAAGAGGCGGTGATGGGTGAACTTGCGGCCCTGAACGCGCGCCTCCGCCTTGCGCACCAGGATGCCGAGACGCGGGCCCTGACCGATGCGCTCACGGGGCTGGCGAACCGCAGGGCGCTCGACCGCGACCTTGCGCGCGAATGCCATCTTGCGGCGCGGGGCGGGGTCGGGTTTGCGCTCATCCACCTGGACCTCGATTATTTCAAGGCGGTCAATGACACGCTCGGCCATGCGGCAGGCGACCATGTCCTGGCAGAAGTGGCGGCGATCCTGCGCCAGGAAACCCGCCAGTCCGACACGGTGGCGCGCGTGGGCGGCGACGAGTTCGTCCTGATCCTGCGCGGCCGCCCCGAGCTTCGCGACGCCCAGGCCGTCGCTGACCGCATCATCCGCAAGCTCGAACGCCCGATCGACTATGACGGAACGCCCTGCCGCATCTCGGCATCGGCCGGCATCTGCCTTTCGTCAGCCTATTCCGTGCCCGACCCCGAGCAGCTTCATTCCGACGCCGACGAGGCAACTTACGCCGCCAAGCGCGCCGGTCGCGGACGCGCGGTGGTGGGTATGGCGGCACCGGGTCTTGGGGCGGACTCCGGTCCGGAGGTCGCGAAATGGGTCGCGGGCGCGCGATAGGGGCGGGGAGGCGGTAGGGGCGGGGAGGCAGGCCCGGATCGCAAGGAAAGGGCGGGGTGATCGGGCGCTGGTGCGCTGCGGGAACGCCGGCCGCGGTCATTTGGCAGGTGGAATTGCGCCCAGCCGCCTCGGCAAAGGACAGGCGAGCGCATCCTCGGTGCGGGTTGGGCAGAGGGTGAAGCAGTTGGCGCCTCCACCGGCGACTGACGGCGCGGGATCGTTTGGCGCGTGCGTCGGCGAGAGACTCAGCCTGAGACGCCGGCCGACAGGATCGTTGCGGACCGGCGACGTCGACCGAACCGGCACCGGGAAATAGCGAGCGACCGACGACGAGGACCCACAAGCACGCTTGCAGGATCGGCGACGTTCGGATGCAGCACCTGATTCGCTGCCGCCAGCCCTGGCGCATTGGAAAAGTGCGGATCAAAAAACGCACCGACGCCCCCTACGCGCCTGTGAAAAAAGTCTTGCAATGTCGGTTCCCATCAGGAAGTTCGGCGTCCCGGCGTCCCGGCGTCCC
>Ga0209571_1000164_pt1 | contig 135323 bp, 130 predicted proteins | sample EBPBio102011_DNA_FD_185866 | JGI IMG/M metagenome (GOLD analysis project Ga0209571, IMG submission 185866) | Wastewater treatment Type I Accumulibacter community from EBPR Bioreactor in Madison, WI, USA - Reactor 1_1/10/2011_ DNA (SPAdes)... | ecosystem: Engineered > Bioreactor > EBPR >...
AACCAGACCCGATACTCTTCACCTACGGAGTGCCTTCCGCTCAAGACTGCTTGTGACTTCGCAATCTCAAGTTTTCCTTGCCGGACAGGCACTTCCGTGCATTACCGCCCCGTGTCACCCCTCGACCAATGAAACGGCGAGGCTAGAGGGCCGCTCCACCAGGTTGTAGACGATGACGACGGCCACCGTCGTGGCTGCCACAGCGATCGTCAGCGCCGACAGGAACCCAGCGCCAGGATCCGATTGGTAGGTCGTCCGGAGCACGGTCCAGCCGACCACATCGTGGAACAGGTAGAGGGAGTAGCTGGTCACGGCGACCAGCGTCAGGGCCCGAATCGGCCGAATCCTGGACCTGTTTGCCCACGTGATCCCGAAGATGACTGTGGCCATCAATGCGGACACGGGATAGGAGTCTGCGGGCTGTAGGAACTGCGGGTAGATGCGCCACGTCGCATACATGAAGACTCCGGCTGCCAGCGCTCCGTGAATCATGAAGGTGCGCACCGACAGGGCGCCCCTTTCCAGCAGAGCGAAGGTCACGCCGATCGAGAGAATGGGGATGTAGAGGAAGGAGACGGCGAAGGCCTGGAAGCCCGGGCCGAAGGCAGCATTGAAATGAACGAAGAGCACGCTCAGGACCAAGAGCGTGAACGGGAGGTAAATCGAAAGGTGCTGTCGGTGGAGGAGTGGAAGGGTCACCAGGACGAGTAGGTAAAAGGTGACCTCGATGACCAGGCTCCACGCCACGCCCACGAGTATCACTTGCGGGTGATGGAAGTAGTTCACGAGGAAGAAGTTGCGCAGGATGTCGGCCGCCGTGGCCGTCAGGGGTTCCGAGGCCAACCAGCTTCGCATTGCGATGGACGTCACGGTTGCGACGATGAGCGGCGGGAAGATGCGGAGGAATCGCCGTATCGCGAAAGTGCGCATGTCCTCGCGTGCACTGACCCCTGCGATGATGTAGCCGCTGATGAGGAAGAAGAGGCAAACCCCGAGGAAGCCACCCGATTGAGTGATGGCCAAGGGTTCGAAGACTTTCAGCTTGATGAACTGGGCAGGGTAGAAAGCGACCTTCAGCCACTCCGTGGCCTGCCCCACAAAGTGATCCCACAGCACGAGGAGCACGGCCATGGCCCTGATGATGTCGAGCCACCCGAATCGGGGGCGCGGCACCTCGCGCATTCCTTGTCCCTTTCACCAATTTCTTACGGTTCAGCACTCAGTCAGCGGTGGCACTACCCATGGGTAGTGCCACCGCTGACTGAGCGAGCGTGGAGGACTACTTCAAGTAGTAGCCCGCGACGTCGGCGACGACGTTCGTCTGGCCGGCGCTCATGTTGTAGATGTCCACGGCTCCGGTTGTCCCGATCTTGACGGTAGCCAGGTTAGCCACCACCTGCCACCGGTCGAAGTTGACACTCGAGGCGGAGGGGCGTGGGCTTCCGTCCGGCCAGGTGGTGAGATAGCCCGCCTGGATCGCATTCGCGACGGTGAGGTTCATGACCACGGCACCAGCCGTCGTCCCGCTGACACCGCCTGCCCCGGCCACCTTCAGGGGAAGAACCTCGTAGTTGTTCAGCATCCGAGCGGTTCCGGCCTTGAAATCGCCCTTGGGCATGCCGACGCCGGTCCGGGTGTCGAGGATGCGTGCTGGGGCCAATGGCACGAACATTCCAGGCTGCGACGCAGTGCCGGGCATGTAGTAGCCGTTGACATCCGCAATCAGATCCACGGTCCCGTTCGAGGTGTTGAGGAGGGTGACCTTCCCGTTCGTTCCGAGCTTGATGGTGACCGCATTGGGCGTGGCACCACCGGCGAGGAAGTTGATGTTCGACGCATTCGGCACGGGGGTCACCCCTGCCGGATAGGCAGTCAGGAAGCCCGGAGCGGCGGCGTTGGCAACCGTGACATTGAGCGCCACTGCGCCAGCATCGGCCGGGACGCCGCCGGCGCCACCGACGGTGAGGTCGATGCTGCCGTTCGCCGGGACGGTGACCTGCGGTGCACCAATGCCCGAGCGAGTGTCGAGGATTCGCGCAGGGTCAAGTGCGACGAAACCGCCGGGTGCCGTGACGCTACCGTCCATGAAATAACCCGCAAGGTCGGCGATCAGGTTGGTGGTGCCGCCCACGGAGTTCTTGAGGTCGATCTTGCCGTTGGCCCCGACCTTCACCGTCACCTGATTGGGAACGACCTGCCCAGGTGCAAAGTTGAGGTTCGACGCATCCGGCGCAGGCGTGCCGTCCGGGTACGCGGTGATGAAGCCCTGGTGGGTCGGGTTCGCGACCGTCACGTTGAGGACGACCGAGGACACACCGCTTGCCGGCACTCCACCGCGACCAGTGATCTGCAGAGGCAGCGCTGCGCCGGACGAGACCACACTCTTGGGCGCGCCGTTCCCAGTACGGGTGTCGAGCAGGCGACACGGAGTGACGGCATTGAAGGCGCCAGGTGTCGCGATGGGTGCGGACGATGACGTTGCCGTGCAGTCAGAGGCGTTGGCTGCGACGCCGGGTGCATAAATCGAGTTGAGGAATGCAGCCCGTTGGGTCATGTAGCTCCTCAGTCTGCCAATCTCACCGGCCCACGTGCTGCTGAACTTGTCCCTGAAGGGCGGGAACAGCTTGTTCCGTCCGAGGATGGCGTACTTGGCGAAGTTCTTGCTCGCCGACTGAGCGGCCAGCATCTGGTACTGCGAGAGCTTGCCCGAGGCCTCGTCGACGGGCAGCTTGAGCTGCTTGACGTAGAGATCCTTCGCGGCGTTCTCGAAACCGCTCATCCGGAAGAGCCGCGCAAAGTAGTCATTGCTCGCCGTCGTGCCGGCCGGCCGGTACGTCAGGATGTTGCGGGTGTACAGAATGTTGGGGTTACCGCCCAAGGCATCCGAGCTGTAGTTGCCCAGCGAGGAGTCAAAGTCCCAGGCCGGCCCGGCGTGGAAGACGTCGTTGATGCCGTCCTTGTAGAAGTAGATGCTGGACTTGGCAATCTCAGGATTCTCCGTGAACTCCTGGAGGAAGTAGAACTTGATCCACGACGGGACGTCGAGATAGAGACTGATCTGGCTCCAGTCGGGATTGGAGGCATAGAGCAGGGACTCGAACCAGTTGATCTTTTGCTTGAAGTCATCCCAGCCGGCTTGGACGTCGGTCGGCAGCATCACGTTTCCGTTGGCGTCCGGGTCAGGGATATTGCCCTTGTAGGCGTCCTTGAGCACGAAGTGGCTTCCGCGCGGACTCGTGTAGACCAGCTGCGAGGGCTCGGTCGAGTAGTAGTTGTTGTCGAGCTCGACGAGGACGCCACTTGGGTTGGTGATGTCGACGCGGGTCCCTCCCTCCTGCACCTTCTCGGCCAAGAGATAGTTGCCGAGGTACTGGCCGTTGACGACCAGGTCGACGAACCGTGACTGCGACGTGTAGGCCAGCCCGAACTCCGCGGCGAGGTCGAAGGCGACCTTGTTGCGCATGAGGGAGCCGTCGGCGTGGTTTGCGAGGAGGATCCAGGTCTTGGCCGAGCCCATGCCCAAGATGTCGCGCTTGGCGGAGAGCTTGAACTGGAAAGCGCGTTTGTCGACCTGAGCCTGCGTGAAGCTAGCGGTGCCGCCGCTCTCATTGCTCACCCAGCCCGCCATCTCCGGCCGCCACAGGTTGGGAAGCGTCTTCCACGTGTAGTTGCCCCGGCCGCGGATTTCACCACAGGCGAACGGGTCAGCGGTGCAGTCCGGTGCGTCTGCAAAGCTGTTCGCTGGATTCGCCGGGTCGACGACCTCGAACTTGGCGCTGCCGGCGATCGTGTGGCTCCCGCTGCCCAGGACATTGCTCCACGCGGCGCTGGGGGAGACGATGTTGGCGGGCGGATTGGTGACATTGGTGCGGTAGTAGTTGCCGGTCAGGTCGACGTAGACCGTTGGGATGTCCGTCTGCGAACCTCGCGCCGCCATGGCCCCAGGGGCTGTGACGAGGAGACTGGTCGCCACCATCGCGATGGTGGCCAGGAGGACGGTTGCCCTCCGAGTCAGCTTCTGCATGGAAACCTCTCGAATCGATCCGTTGCCAGTGAGCGGATCAAAACGGTTCCGCACGTGGCCACACCTCGGTCCCACGAACGGGCCCGAAACGCTCGAAGAGTACCCGTGAGCGTCGGCCCGCGACAGGGCGTTGGGCTTTTCGAGACATGAACAGTTGGAGTCGGCGTCTCAGGTTTACGGTGGGTGGGCGGTGTGCGACCCCGGAACACGGGCGTGCGAGGCGGCGGGAGGCGCACGAGCCCACCACCTAGACTTCTACGCATGGCTGAACTCACCCGCGCCGACGTCGAGCACCTGTCCCGGCTCGCACGCATCGATCTTTCGGACGTGGAGCTGGACCGCATGGTCGGCGAGCTCGGCGTGATCCTGGAGTCGGTCGCCACCGTCCAGCAGGCGCCCACCGATGGCGTTGAGGCCATGTCTCACCCCCTGCCGCTGGCCAATGTGGCCCGACCCGACGAGGTCCGGGCCTCGCTGACCCCGCAGGAGGCGCTCTCGGGCGCCCCGGAGGTCGACGAGCAGCGCTTCTCGGTGCCGCGCATCCTCGACCAGGACTGACGCGCCCGGCCCACCCGCCCCCCGGACCCCATACTCCCCACCCGTCCGTGGCGCCGACCGCGCCCGACCCCAAGGACCGACATGCCACTCATCCGCTCCAGCGCGGCCGAGCTCGCCAACCTCATGGCCACCGGTGAGGCCTCGTCCGTCGAGATCACCCGGGCCAGCCTCGACCGCATCGCCGAGGTCGACGGTGAGGTGCACGCCTTTCTCCACGTCGACGCCGAGGGCGCCCTCGCGCAGGCGGCCGAGGTGGACCGGCGTCGCGCAGCGGGGGAGGAGCTGCACGCACTCGCCGGTGTGCCGATCGCGGTCAAGGACGTCGTCGTGACGCGTGGGCTACCGACCACAGCCGGAAGCAGGATCCTCGAGGGCTGGGTCCCGCCCTATGACGCCACCCTCGTGACGCGCCTGCGCGAGGCCGGGTTGCCGATCCTCGGCAAGACCAACATGGACGAGTTCGCCATGGGCTCCTCGACCGAGCACTCGGCCTACGGCCCGACGCGCAACCCGTGGGACCTCGGTCGGATCCCCGGTGGCTCGGGCGGCGGATCGGCCGCCTGCCTTGCGGCCTATGAGGCCCCGCTCGCGATCGGCACCGACACCGGTGGCTCGATCCGCCAGCCCGCCTCGGTGACGGGCACCGTGGGCGCCAAGCCGACCTACGGCGGGGTGTCGCGCTACGGACTCATCGCCATGGCCTCCTCGCTCGACCAGGCCGGGCCCTGCACGCGCACCGTCCTGGACGCCGCGCTGCTGCACAGCCTCATCGGCGGCCACGACCGGATGGACTCGACCTCGCTCGACGCACCGGTCCCTCCGGTCGTCGAGGCCGCCAACCGCGCCGACGTGTCGGGGATGCGGATCGGCATCGTCAAGGAGCTGACCGGCGAGGGCTTCCAGCCCGGTGTGCAGAAGCGCTTCGAGGAGGCTGTCCAGCACCTCGTCGACGCGGGCGCCGAGATCGTCCAGGTGTCGTGCCCCTCCTTCCGGTATGCCCTCGCGGCCTACTACCTCGTCATGCCGAGTGAGGTCAGCTCCAACCTGGCCAAGTTCGACGCGATGCGCTACGGCCTCCGGGTCCTCCCGGAGGGCATCGACGACCCCAGCGCCGAGCAGGTCATGGCGGCCACGCGGGACGCCGGATTCGGCGACGAGGTCAAGCGCCGCATCATCCTGGGCACCTATGCCCTCTCCTCGGGCTACTACGACGCCTACTACGGCTCGGCCCAGAAGGTCCGCACCCTCATCGCCGACGACTTCGCCCGCGCCTTCGAGGTCGCGGACGTCCTCGTCTCGCCGACGTCGCCGACGACCGCCTTCCCCTTCGGCGACAAGATGTCCGACCCGCTCTCGATGTACATGCAGGACATCGCGACCATCCCCGCCAACCTCGCCGGTGTGCCCGGCCTGTCCCTGCCGAGCGGTCTCGCCGACGAGGACGGCCTGCCGGCCGGCTTCCAGATCCTGGCCCCGGCCATGAAGGACGAGCGGATGTATGCCGTCGGCTCGGCCCTGGAGAAGCGCCTCCACGCCGCCTGGGGTGGCCCGCTCCTCGCGCGCGTCCCGTCGTTGGTCAAGGAGGCCTGAGCATGAGCACGAGCACCACGGACGCCCTCATGGGCTACGACGAGGTCATCGAGCGGTTCGATCCGGTCATGGGCCTGGAGGTCCACGTCGAGCTCGGCACGGCGACCAAGATGTTCTGCGGCTGCGCCACGACCTTCGGCGCCGAGCCCAACACGCAGGTGTGCCCGGTCTGCCTGGGCCTGCCCGGTGCCCTGCCCGTCGTCAACGCGGTCGGGGTCGAGTCCGCGATCCGCATCGGCCTGGCGCTCAACTGCCAGATCGCCGAGTGGTGTCGCTTCGCCCGGAAGAACTACTTCTACCCGGACATGCCCAAGAACTTCCAGACCAGCCAGTACGACGAGCCGATCGCCTTCAACGGCTTCCTCGACGTCGAGCTGTCCGACGGGAGCACCTATCGCGTCGAGATCGAGCGGGCGCACATGGAGGAGGACACCGGCAAGTCCCTCCATGTCGGCGGCGCCACCGGTCGCATCCACGGCGCCACGCACTCGCTGGTCGACTACAACCGCGCCGGGATCCCGCTCATCGAGATCGTCACCAAGCCGATGGTGGGGGCGGGGGAGCGGGCCCCGGAGATCGCCCGTGCCTATGTCGCCACGTTGCGCGACCTGCTCAAGGGCCTGGGCGTCTCCGACGTGAAGATGGAGCAGGGCTCGATGCGCTGCGACGTCAACCTCTCCCTCATGGCCAAGGGCGCCGAGGCCTTCGGCACCCGCAGCGAGACCAAGAACGTCAACTCGCTGCGCTCGGTCGAGCGGGCCGTCCGCTACGAGATGTGCCGTCATGGCGCCCTCCTGGCCGCGGGCGAGAAGGTCGTGCAGGAGACGCGGCACTGGCACGAGGACACCGGCATGACGACGGCCGGGCGCGAGAAGTCCGACGCCGAGGACTACCGCTACTTCCCCGAGCCCGACCTCGTGCCCGTCGCCCCGAGCCGCGAATGGGTGGAGGAGCTGCGGGCTGCCCTGCCCGAGCCGCCGGCCCAGCGACGCAAGCGGCTCCAGACGGCATACGGCTTCTCCGACCTGGAGATGCGCGACGTCCTCAACGCCGGGCTGCTCGACCTCATCGAGGAGACGGTGGCCGCCGGCGGAAGCCCCGCCGCCGCCCGCAAGTGGTGGTCCGGCGAGATCGCCCGGCGGGCGAGCGCGCAGGGCCAGGACGTGCCCACGTATGCCGCGGGGCTGGGTCTGTCTCCCGCTGCGGTGGTCGAGCTGGAGGGCATGGTCACCAGCGGCCGGCTCAACGACGCGATGGCCCGCCAGGCCTGGGAGGGCGTGCTCGACGGTGAGGGCACGCCGACGCAGGTCGCCGACGCCCGTGGGCTCCAGCTCAACCAGGACACTGGCGCCCTCGAGGCGGCCGTCGACGAGGTCATCGCGGCCAACCCGGATGTCGCGGACAAGATCCGCGACGGCAAGGTCCAGGCCGTCGGCGCGCTCATCGGTCAGGTCATGAAGGCGATGAAGGGCCAGGGCGATGCCGCTGCGGCGCGTGCCCTGATCCTCGAGCGGCTGGGCCAGCCTTCCTGACGTGGTTGTTATCCCCTGCCGCGGTTGTTGTCTCCGGGGGTAACAACCGCGGCACGGGGTAACAACCGCGGGGGACGTGCGCAGGCGGGCTCTGGCGTGCTAGATTGGAATCACTCCAGAAAACCGACCGAAGGAGCAGTTCCCTCCATGGCCCTCATCAACACCCCGATCAAGCCGTTCACGGCCCAGGCGTTCCACAACGGCGAGTACGTCGAGGTCACCGAGAAGGACGTCCTCGGCAAGTGGGCGATCTTCTTCTTCTACCCCGCGGACTTCACCTTCGTCTGCCCGACCGAGCTCGGCGACCTCGCCGACCAGTACGACGAGCTGCAGAAGCTCGGCGTCGAGGTCTACTCCGTGTCCACCGACACCCACCACGTCCACGCGGCGTGGCACAAGGAGTCCGAGACCGTCGGGAAGATCAAGTACTTCATGCTCGGCGACCCGGCCGGCGTCATCACGAACAACTTCGAGAACATGCGCGAGGGCCAGGGCCTGGCCGACCGCGCGACCTTCGTCATCGACCCCGACGGCATCATCCAGGTCATGGAGGTCACCTGCGAGGGCGTCGGCCGCAACGCCGCCGAGCTCGTCCGCAAGGTCAAGGCCGCGCAGTACGTCCGCAACCACCCGGGTGAGGTCTGCCCGGCCAAGTGGGAAGAGGGCGCAGACACCCTCAAGCCGTCCATCGACCTCGTCGGCAAGATCTGACGGAGAGCACCATGTTGGATCCCGCCCTCTCCGAACAGCTCAAGGGTTTCCTGACCAACGTCCGGCAGCCGATCGAGCTCGTCAGCGCGCTCGACGACTCCCCGAAGTCCCAGGAGCTCGCCGAGCTGCTCGACGAGATCGCCGGGCTCTCCACGCAGGTCACGCATGTTCGTGACGATTCGGACGGGGGCGACGACACGGTCCACGTGCGTCGCCCCTCGTTCCGGATCGTGCGGGCCGGCACCGACGTGCACGTGACCTTCGCCGGCATCCCGCTCGGCCACGAGTTCACCTCGCTCGTCCTCGCCCTCCTCCACGTCGGCGGGCACCCGCCGAAGGTCGACGAGGACACCGCCGCCCAGGTCAAGGCGCTCACCAAGGACCTGCACTTCGAGACCTACATGTCCCTGTCGTGCCAGAACTGCCCCGACGTCGTGCAGGCGCTCAACATCATGAGCGTGCTCAACCCCGAGCACATCTCGCACGTCGCCATCGAGGGCGGGGTCTTCCAGGACGAGGTCGCCGAGAAGGGCATCCAGGCCGTCCCCACGGTCTACCTCAACGGTGAGCTCTTCGACTCCGGCCGGATGAGCCTCGAGCAGATCCTCGGCCGGGTCGACGAGGGCGCCGACGCCAAGGCCGCGGCCAAGGTCGACGCCATGGAGCCCTTCGAGACGCTCATCGTCGGCGGCGGCCCCGCCGGCGCGAGCGCGGCGATCTACCTCGCCCGCAAGGGCCTGCGCACCGGTGTCGTCGCCGAGCGCTTCGGCGGCCAGCTCAACGACACCATGTCGATCGAGAACTACCCGAGCGTCGCCCACACCGAGGGGCCGCGGATGGCCGCCGACCTCGAGCAGCACGTGCGCAGCTACGGCGTCGAGGTCGTCCTCGGCCAGCATGCGGCCCGGCTCGTCCCCGCCGAGCAGCCCGGCGGCCTGCACACCGTCGAGCTCGCGTCGGGCGCCAGCCTGCAGGCACGCACCGTCGTCGTCGCCACCGGCGCCCGTTGGCGCACCATGGGGTGCGCCGGTGAGGAGGACTACCGCAACAAGGGCGTCACCTTCTGCCCGCACTGTGACGGGCCGCTCTTCAAGGGCAAGCGCGTCGCGGTCATCGGCGGCGGCAACTCCGGTGTCGAGGCCGCCATCGACCTGGCCGGCGTCGTCGGCCACGTCACGGTCCTCGAGTTCCTCGACACCATGCGGGCCGACGACATCCTCCAGGACAAGCTGCGCTCGCTGCCCAATGTCGACATCGCGCTCGGCCGCCGCACGACCGAGGTCGTCGGCGACGGCACCAAGGTGACTGGCCTGCGCCACGAGCCCCGGGAGGGCGGCGACGCCACGACGACCGAGCTCGATGGCGTCTTCGTCCAGATCGGCCTGCTGCCCAACACCGAGTGGGTCAAGGGCGTCCTCGAGGTCAGCGACCGCGGCGAGATCGTCGTCGACGCGCGCGGTGGGACGAGCATCCCGGGGGTCTTCGCCGCCGGGGACTGCACCACCGTCCCCTACAAGCAGATCACCATCGCGAGCGGGGCGGGCGCGACGGCCGCGCTGTCGGCGTTCGACCACCTCATCCGGACTCCGGTCCCGGCGAAGGAGGCGGTCGCCGCGGGCTGAGCCCCACGGCATACGCACCGATGCGACGAAGGGCCCGGACCGTGGTGGTCCGGGCCCTTCGCCGTATGCCGTGTGCCCGCCTCAGCGGCGGCCGCCCCCGAGGAGGCCACCGAGGATGTCGGTGATGATCGAGCCGCCACTGGGCAGGCCCGACTGCTGGGTCTGCTGCGGCTGCTGCGTGGCGCCGCCCGCGGCCTGGCCGAGGACGTCCTTGAGCAGGTCGTCGAGCGAGGGGGCCCCACCGCTCGCGCCGCCCTGGTTCGTCGGGAGGGAGGGAGAGGTCTGGGGGGCGCTGCCGCCGCCCTGGCCCATCTTCCCGAAGACCTGGTTCGCGATGTAGGAGAGCACGATCGGCGCCAGGATCGGGATGAGCTTCTTGACGAGGGCACCGCCGAGGCCACTGCCCGCGGAGACGCCGATGCCGAGCTGACCGAGCTGGTTGGCGACGGCGTCCTGCTGGTCACCGAAGATGTGGCCGGCGATGGCCGCGCCGTCCTGGGTGTCGATCTGCGAGAGGTCCACCCCACCGGCGAGCAGGTCGTTGTTGTGCTGTCCGAGGGCCTCGAGGATGGAGCCGGTGCCACCGTCCTGGGCGTTGGCCTGCAGGCCGCCGAGGAGGGCGGGCAGGACCGCCGCGCTGGCCGCCTCGACCTGACCCGGGGAGGCCCCGAGCTGGTCGGCGAGCTGGTCGATCGGCAGGGAGCCGAGGATGTCGTCGAGAGCGGACATGAGTGGCCTTCCGTGTGGTGAGCAGCGAGCGGCGTCGGTGCGCGCGCCATACGTGACACAACCTAGTGCGTCGCAGCGCACATTCCACTGGGAGCGGGCGGCGGGGAGCCTCCGCTGAGGGCCCTCACAGGGAGGTGACCACGGGCACGTCGGTGTCGCGGCGGCTGACAAGTGGGCTCGGGAGCGGGCAAGATCGGGTCATGACCAGCGCCGCCGAAGACCGCACCCTCGTCCTGCTGCGTCACGCCCAGGCCGAGGACCCGTTCGCCACCAGCGCCGACATCGAGCGCGAGCTGACCGAGGCCGGGATGAAGGACGCCGAGGCCGCCGGTGCCTGGCTGCACGAGCTCGGTCTCGGCCTCGACGAGGTGCTGTGCTCGGCCAGCATCCGGACCCAGCAGACCGCGGAGGGGATCTGGGCCGGCGGGTGCGCGGAGGCCGACGTGCGCGTCGACCGGCGCCTCTACAACGCCTCGGCCGAGCGCGTGCTCGAGGTGGTGCGCGAGGCCGACGAGGACGCCAATGTCGTCATGGTCATCGCCCACGCGCCCGGCCTGCCGGCTCTCGCCTCCCTCTTGGCCGACGGTGAGGGCAGCGACCCGGCCCACGATGCGCTCGCCCATGGCTACCCGACGTGCGGGATCGCCGTGCTGCGCTTCAGCGGCCACTGGCGTGACCTCGACTTCGGCGGAGCCGTCCTCGACCGCTTCCACGTCGCACGCGCCAGCCAGCCCGCCTGAGCCGGACAACGGTGCCGCGCCCCGGGCGCGGATGAGACGATCAGGTCATGCCTGCACTGCGGTCCCGCACGTCCACCCACGGTCGCACCATGGCCGGAGCGCGCGCGCTCTGGCGGGCGACCGGCATGACCGATGACGACTTCGGCAAGCCGATCGTCGCCATCGCGAACTCCTTCACGCAGTTCGTCCCAGGCCACGTCCACCTCAAGGACCTGGGCCAGCTCGTCGCCGGCGCCGTCGCGGAGGCCGGCGGCGTGGGCCGGGAGTTCAACACGATCGCCGTCGACGACGGGATCGCGATGGGCCACGCGGGGATGCTCTACTCCCTGCCCAGCCGGGAGCTGATCGCGGACGCGGTCGAGTACATGGTCAACGCCCACTGCGCGGACGTGCTCGTCTGCATCTCGAACTGCGACAAGATCACGCCCGGGATGCTCATGGCCGCGCTGCGCCTGAACATCCCCACCGTCTTCGTCTCCGGTGGGCCGATGGAGGCGGGCAAGACCACGGCCATCGACGGCGTCGTCCACACCAAGCTCGACCTCGTCGACGCCATGGTGGCGGCGGTCGACGACGCGGTCTCCGATGCCCAGCTCGACTCGATCGAGCGCTCGGCCTGCCCGACCTGTGGCTCGTGCTCGGGCATGTTCACCGCGAACTCGATGAACTGCCTCACCGAGGCGATCGGCCTGTCCCTCCCGGGCAATGGCTCGACCCTGGCCACCCACGCGGCGCGCAAGGACCTCTTCCTCCGGGCCGGTGCGCTCGCCGTCGAGCTCGCGAAGCGCTACTACGACGGCGACGACGAGTCGGTGCTGCCCCGCTCGGTGGCGAGCCCGGCGGCCTTCCGCAACGCGGTCGCGCTCGATGTCGCCATGGGTGGCTCGACCAACACCGTCCTGCACCTGCTCGCCGCGGCCCGTGAGGCGGAGTACGACTTCTCGATCGCCGAGATCGACGCGATCTCCCGTCGCGTGCCGTGCCTGTCGAAGGTGGCCCCGAACAGCCCGCTCTTCCACATGGAGGACGTGCACCGCGCCGGTGGCATCCCGGCGCTCTTGGGCGAGCTCGACCGGGCCGGCCTGCTCGAGCGCGATGTGCACGCCGTGCACAGCCCTTCCCTGTCAGAGTGGTTGGGGGAGTGGGACATTCGTGGCGGGAAGGCGAGCGGGACGGCATACGAGCTCTTCCATGCGGCCCCGGGAGGGGTGCGGACCACCGAGCCGTTCTCGACGACCAACCGGTGGGCGAGCCTGGACACCGACGCCGTCGAGGGCTGCATCCGTGACCGCGAGCACGCCTACACCGTCGACGGCGGGCTGGCCGTGCTCCACGGCAACATCGCGCCCGATGGTGCCGTCGTCAAGACCGCTGGTGTGCCGGAGGAGTGCTGGCACTTCGAGGGCACGGCGCGGGTCTACGAGAGCCAGGACGACGCGGTGTCGGGGATCCTCGCCAAGGAGGTCGTCGCCGGGGACGTCGTCGTCATCCGCTACGAGGGCCCCAAGGGTGGGCCGGGCATGCAGGAGATGCTCTACCCGACGTCCTTCCTCAAGGGCCGCGGACTGGGCCAGAAGTGCGCGCTCATCACCGACGGCCGCTTCTCCGGTGGCACCTCCGGCCTCTCGATCGGGCACATCTCGCCGGAAGCGGCCTCCGAGGGGCCGATCGGGCTGATCGAGACCGGCGACCGGATCGTCATCGACATCCCCGAACGCCTGCTCGAGCTCGACGTGCCCGAGGAGGTGCTGGCCGAGCGGCGCGCGAAGCAGCTGGCGCGCGAACGGCCGTGGACGCCCGTGGACCGTGACCGCCCGATCAGTGCGGCACTGCGGGCCTACGCCTCGATGGCCACGTCGGCGTCAGACGGAGCCGTCCGCCGCGTCCCCTGAGGCCGGTCATCGGCGCTCGAGGCCGCAGGTCGGGGTGCCGCCGGGGAGGCGGGAGCGGTTGGCGGCCACCCAGTGGTATGCCGCGTGCGCCACTGGCGCTCCAGCTCGCGACCGCATGAGGGCACCGAGGGCGCGCCATGGCCAGGCGCCGGTGCGCAGGATCGCGGCCCATGCCTCGTGCCCGTAGTGGATGGCACCGTCGGCGTCGATCGCGGCCACCTCGACATGGGCCCGGTCTGCGTCGATCCCGAGTTCGGTCAGGTCGGCGTTCTGCAGGGTCCGGGCCTCGACGTCCACGCCGAGTCGGTGGACGTGCTCCGCCGTGCGCATGCAGAAGCCGCAGTCGGCGTCGTTGAACATCACGACTCGTCCGGCTCGTCCCATGGACCGACCCTAAGCCTGCGCACACGGCGTGACCCACGGCATACGTCCGCCATGTGGGATCGCCCTCTCGCGCGTTGACACCCCACGAGGACCCGGCAACAGTGGGGGCGTGGCCCTGTTTCTCGTACTTCCCCTGCGCGCCTGAACCCGGCACGACCTCAGGCGCGCTCCTCCGTTGTCCCCGCCACGGGACCGGAGGTTTTTTTGTGTGACCAGTGGCATCAGGGACATGGACACGCGGCCGACCCGCTCCGCGTGAAGGCATCACCGATCAGCAAGGACGCACGATGAGTGACAGCAGCAGCGCGGCCCCCTCACCCGCGCAGATGGCCCAGCAGCCCCGACCCAAGACACCGATCGAGGTGACCGGCGCCCAGTCCCTCGTGCTTTCCCTCGAGGCCATGGACGTCGACACCGTCTTCGGCATCCCGGGCGGTGCCATCCTCCCGGCCTACGACCCGCTGCTGGACTCGGTCAAGGTGCGCCACATCCTGGTGCGCCACGAGCAGGGCGCCGGGCACGCCGCCGAGGGGTATGCCGCGGCCTCCGGCAAGGTCGGCGTCTGCATGGCCACCTCCGGCCCCGGCGCGACCAACCTCGTGACCGCCATCGCCGACGCGCACATGGACTCGGTCCCGATCGTGGCGATCACCGGGCAGGTCAACTCCTCCTCGATCGGCAGCGATGCCTTCCAGGAGGCCGACATCCGCGGCATCACGATGCCGATCACGAAGCACAACTACCTCGTGACCAACGCCGCCGACATCCCGCGCGTCATCGCCGAGGCCTTCCACATCGCCTCCACCGGTCGCCCCGGCCCGGTGCTCGTCGACATCTCCAAGGACGCGCTCCAGGCGCGGACGACCTTCTCCTGGCCCCCGCGCATCGAGCTCCCCGGCTACCGCCCCGTCCTGCGTCCGCACAGCAAGCAGATCCGCGAGGCCGCCAAGCTGATCGCGGCCGCCAAGCAGCCGATCCTCTACGTCGGTGGTGGCGTCATCCGCTCGCGGGCCTCCGAGGAGCTGCGCCGCTTCGTCGAGCTGACCCAGATCCCCGTCGTCACCACGCTGATGGCGCGCGGCGCGCTCCCCGACAGCCACCCGCTCCACCTGGGCATGCCCGGCATGCACGGCTCGGTCCCGGCGGTCACGGGCCTGCAGAAGGCCGACCTCATCATCTGCGTCGGCGCCCGCTTCGACGACCGGGTGACCGGGCAGCTGTCGACCTTCGCCCCGGACGCCCTCGTCATCCACGCCGACATCGACCCGGCCGAGATCAGCAAGAACCGCAAGGCCGACGTCCCGATCGTCGGTGACGCCAAGGCCGTGCTCGCCGACCTCGCCGAGGCCGTCGACAACGACATGGAGGCCGGTCACGGCGGCGACTACGACGCCTGGCGCACCCGCACGGCGGGCTGGAAGGACATGTTCCCCCTGGGCTGGTCCGAGCCCGAGGAAGGGCAGGCCCCGCTCTCGCCGCAGTACGTCATCGAGCGCCTCGGGGCCATCGCCGGCCCGGATGCGGTCTACGCCGCGGGCGTGGGCCAGCACCAGATGTGGGCGGCGCAGTTCATCTCCTACGAGCGCCCGAACGCCTGGCTCAACTCCGGCGGGGCCGGGACGATGGGGTATGCCGTGCCCGCCGCCATGGGTGCCAAGGTCGCCCAGCCGGACCGGGTCGTCTGGGCCATCGACGGCGACGGCTGCTTCCAGATGACCAACCAGGAGCTGGCGACCTGCACGATCAACGACATCCCGATCAAGGTCGCCGTCATCAACAACTCCAGCCTGGGCATGGTCCGCCAGTGGCAGACGCTGTTCTACAACGAGCGCTACTCCAACACCGACCTGCACACCTCTGCCGACGGTGAGCGGGTGCCCGACTTCGTCAAGCTCGCCGACGCCTACGGGGCCGTCGGTCTGCGCTGCGAGCGGCCCGAGGACGTCGACGACGTGATCCGCAAGGCCATGGAGATCAACGACCGACCGGTGGTCATCGACTTCGTCGTCCACCGCGACGCGATGGTCTGGCCGATGGTGCCCGCCGGCGTCAGCAACGACCTCATCCAGGTGGCCAAGGACACCGCGCCCCAGTGGGACCGCGAAGAGTCCGAGGCCATCGAGCAGGCCGAGGACGCGGACCACTCCGGCGCCAGCGCCGACCAGACGACCACGACCGCCGGAAAGTGAGGGAGCAGACCATGACCACCTCCAGCACCCACACCCTGTCCGTCCTCGTGGAGAACAAGCCCGGTGTCCTCGCCCGGATCGCCAGCCTGTTCTCGCGTCGCGGCTTCAACATCTCCAGCCTCGCCGTCGGCGAGACCGAGCACCCCGAGGTCTCCCGGATGACCGTGGTCGTCGACGTGGAGGACCTGCCCCTCGAGCAGGTGACCAAGCAGCTCAACAAGCTCGTCGAGGTGCTCAAGGTCGTCGAGCTCGAGCCGGGCAGCTCAGTGCAGCGCCAGGTCATGCTGATCAAGGTGCGCGCCGACGCCGGCACCCGCAGCCAGGTCCTCGAGATGGTCCAGATGTTCCGGGCCAAGGTCGTCGACGTCGCGACCGAGTCCCTCACCATCGAGGCGACCGGCAACACCGAGAAGCTGCGCGCCCTCCTCGACGTGCTCGAGCCCTACGGGGTCAAGGAGCTCGTCCAGTCCGGCATGGTCGCGATCGGGCGCGGGCCGCGCTCGATCACCGACCGCGCCCTCACCAAGGTCAGCTGACCCGACCACCCCCGCCCACCCGGGACGGACGCCTGCACGCGCGGGTGCGCCCACGGCATACGCTCATTCCAACGCACGACCACCACGAACCAAAGGAGAGGCCGGACACCATGGCCGAGATGTTCTACGACGACGACGCCGACCTGTCGATCATCCAGGGCCGCAAGGTCGCTGTCATCGGTTACGGCAGCCAGGGCCACGCCCACTCGCTCAACCTGCGCGACAGCGGTGTCGACGTCCGCGTCGGCCTGGCCGAGGGCAGCAAGTCCAAGGCGAAGGCCGAGGCCGAGGGCCTGCGCGTGCTCTCCGTCGGCGACGCCGTCAAGGAGGCCGACCTCGTCGTCATCCTGACCCCGGACCAGGTGCAGCGCACGGTCTACGCCAACGAGATCCAGCCGAACCTCAACCCGGGCACCACGCTGCTCTTCGGGCACGGCTTCAACATCCGCTTCGGCTACATCCAGCCCGAGGCCGGCAGCGACGTCATCATGGTCGCCCCCAAGGGCCCCGGTCACCTCGTCCGCCGTGAGTTCGTCGACGGCCGTGGCGTGCCCGTGCTCGTCGCCGTCGAGCAGGACGCCTCCGGCCAGGCCTGGGAGCTGGCCAAGTCGTACGCCAAGGGCCTGGGCGGCCTGCGCGCGGGCGGCATCAAGACCACCTTCACCGAGGAGTGCGAGACCGACCTGTTCGGCGAGCAGGCCGTCCTCTGCGGTGGCGCCTCGCAGCTGGTGATGTACGGCTTCGAGACCCTCACCGAGGCCGGCTACCAGCCCGAGGTCGCCTACTTCGAGTGCCTCCACGAGCTCAAGCTCATCGTCGACCTCATGGTCGAGGGCGGCATCGCCAAGCAGCGGTGGTCGGTCTCGGACACCGCGGAATACGGCGACTACGTCTCCGGCCCGCGCGTCATCGACGAGAGCGTCAAGGCCAACATGCAGGCCGTCCTCGCCGACATCAAGAGCGGTGCCTTCGCCAAGCGCTTCATCGACGACCAGGACGCGGGTGCGCCGGAGTTCAAGTCCCTGCGCGAGAAGGGTGCGGCGCACCCGATCGAGGCGACCGGCCGCGAGCTGCGCAAGCTCATGGCGTGGGTCGACAGCGACCGCGACAGCGACTACGTCGAGGGCTCGGCCGCGCGCTGACGACTGGCGGAGGCAACGAGCGAGCGCCAGCGAGCGAGGCCCGGAGCCGGGAGGAAGAGAGCGAGTCCAACGCCGCGCGCTGATCTGCTGACCCTGCTCCACCGATTCGAGGTGGAATCGCCCGGATGCCCCGGCGATTCCACCTCGAGTCGTTTCCGGGCGGAGGGAGCACTCGCGCGCTCGGGAGACAATGGGGGAATGGACCTCTTCGGCTGGATCGCCTCGCTGCCCCGGTGGCAGATGTATGCCGCGTTCCTCGCCGTCGCGGTCGGCCGGGGCTTCGCGTACTACCTGACGGGTGCCCTCGGCGGCGCGCGCGTGCGCGGGGCACGGTGGTTCGATGCGCAGGAGCGGGTGCGGCGCCTCGGCGCGCGGGCTGTCGTCGTCACCTGGCCGGTCTACGGCCTCGCCGGGGCCACGCAGGTCGCCGCCGGCGCAGCGCGGGTCGGGCTCCCCGGTTTCACCGCCGCGCTCGTCACCATGTCGGCGATCTGGGCCGGCCTCCAGACGGCGGTCGGCGTCGTGGTCCTCGAGGCCCTGGCGACGAGGGCCGCCCCCTTCGTCCTCCTGGTCATCCTCGCCCTCCTGGTCGGCAGGCTCGTCCTCGACCGCTGCCGTGGTCGCCGTGAGGTGGTCACGGGTGCCTGAGTTCCTCCGGGGCTACCCGGTCGGGATCGTCTTCGCCGTGCTCACCCTCGGGGCGTACGTCCGGGGAGTGGCGACCTACTGGGTCGGCCGTGGCGCCCGTGCCGGCAGCGAGCGCACCCGGTGGGCGCGGTATGCCGCCTCGCCGCTGGTGCGCACCGTCGAGCGCTGGGTCGACCGCGTGGGTCCGCCCTTGATCTCCCTCGGATTCCTCACTGTCGGCGTGCAGAGCGCGATCAACTTCGCCGCTGGGCTGCTCCGTATGCCGCAGCGCCACTTCCAGCCGGCGGTCATCGCCGGCGCGCTGCTCTGGGCGACGCTCTACACCACCGTCGGCTTCGCTGTCATCGACGCCTGGCTGGGTCGGCTGTCCTGGTGGTGGGTGCTCGTCGCCGTGGCCGTCGTGGCGTCGACGGTCCTGCTCTCCCGCCGGCTGGAGCGGCGCGCCGAGGAGGTCGCCGGAGCCGTCCCGGACGAGCACACCGACGCGGGCGGCACCCCCCGCCTCCCCGATTCGAGGTAATACCGCCGCCGATACTGCGGCGGTATTACCTCGAATCGGGGGTTGGCGGCCGCTGTCCGCCCCGTGATTCGACTCGACACCCCGGTCGAATCGGGAGCGTGACGCGGATCATCGTCCGGCATACGAGCCGTGACGTCCGCATGCTGGGCGCGCACCTACGATGGGTGGCGGCACACCGGCGTGCCGCCGACGGCCCCACACCCGGGGCGAGCCGGCCCTGACCGCCCGCACACGGCATACGAAGGCTCGTGCGGGACCACCTCATCACCCAAGGAAAACGCCGTGACCAAGCCCGTCGTCCTCCTCGCCGAAGAGCTCTCGCCCGCCACGATCGACGCCCTCGGTCCGGACTTCGAGATCCGCCATGTCGACGGTGCCGACCGTGCCGCCCTCCTGCCCGCGCTCGCCGATGTCGATGCCGTGCTCATCCGCTCGGCCACGATGATGGACTCCGAGGCGATCGAGGCCGCCAAGCAGCTCAAGGTCATCGCGCGCGCCGGCGTCGGCCTGGACAACGTCGACATCCCCGCCGCCACCCAGGCCGGCGTCATGGTGGTCAACGCCCCGACCTCGAACATCACGAGCGCGGCCGAGCTGGCCGTCGGCCTGCTGCTGGCCTCCGCACGCAACATCGCCCCGGCCAACGAGGCGCTCAAGGGCGGCGCGTGGAAGCGCAGCAAGTACGGCGGGGTCGAGCTGCTCGACAAGACGGTCGGCATCGTCGGATTCGGCCGGATCGGGCAGCTCGTCGCCGAGCGGCTCAAGGGCTTCGGGGTCGAGCTGGTGGCCTACGACCCGTATGCGAACGCGCAGCGCGCCGGCCAGCTCGGCGTGCGGCTCGTGGGGCTCGATGAGCTCCTCGAGAGCTCCGACTTCATCACGATCCACCTGCCCAAGACGCCCGAGACCCTCGGCCTCATCGGCAAGGAAGCGCTCGCCAAGGTCAAGCCGACCGTCCGGATCGTCAATGCGGCCCGCGGCGGTGTCCTCGACGAGGAGGCCCTCGCCAACGCCATCGCCGAGGGGCGCGTCGCCGGTGCGGGCCTCGACGTCTTCGCCAAGGAGCCGACGACCGCGAGCCCGCTCTTCGAGCACGAGTCGGTCGTCGTCACCCCGCACCTGGGCGCGAGCACCGAGGAGGCGCAGGAGAAGGCCGGCATCGCCGTCGCCAAGTCGGTGCGCCTGGCCCTCGGGGGCGACCTCGTGCCGGACGCGGTCAACGTCTCCGGTGGCCACGTCGCCGAGGAGGTGCGCCCGGGCCTGGACCTGGTCGAGAAGCTCGGCCGGATCTTCACCTCGATCGCCGGGGGAGTGCCGGTCCAGCTCGACGTCGATGTCCGTGGCGAGATCACCAAGCACGACGTCTCGATCTGGGAGCTCTCCGCCCTCAAGGGCCTGTTCACCGATGTCACCGAGACGCCCGTGACCTATGTCAACGCCCCCCTGCTCGCCAAGGAGCGTGGCTGCCAGACCCGCCTGGTGACGACCGCGGTGGCCGAGGACTACCGCAATGTCACGACCCTGCGCGGCACCCTCTCCGACGGCTCGGTCGTCTCCGTCGCGGGCACCCTCACCGGCCCGAAGATGGTGCAGAAGATCATCGGCATCAACGGCTTCGAGCTGGAGATCCCGATCTCGCAGCACCTGGTCTTCTACACCTACCGGGACCGCCCGGGCGTCATCGGCGCCCTCGGCAAGCTGCTCGGCGACGCCCAGATCAACATCGCCGGCATGCAGGTCTCGCGCAACAACGACACCCACGAGGCCCTCGTCGCCCTCACCGTCGACAGCGCGATCCCGGGAGAGCTCGTCTCCGCGATCGAGAAGGAGATCGGCGCGAACACGGTGCGCGTCGCCGACCTGGACTGAGGTCGACGCCGCCCGCGCTTGGGTGGTGACGTGGTGGCTGCCGGCGCCCCGTGTCGTGGCGTGGATCACCGTCCACGATGTGGGATCTGGGCTCCATTTACTAGGACGTCCTCGTAATCTCGAAGGGCGGTCGTGCTCGTGCGCATCAGGGCGAGCCAGGCCGTGCAGCTCGGTAGACCGGTCCAGATCGCGGTGATCCCGCGGCGTCGCCGGCCCGGCTCGCCCGCCCGACCAGGGCTGGCGGCCCCCGGGTATGACGACGCCAACCCCCGAAATGGAGACCGCGATGAGTGAAGAGGCCAAGGCCGCCCGCCAGGCGCTGCAGGAGTCCATGGACCTGCGCGACCAGGGCCACACCGAGGACTGAGCCAAGGTCCGTGGACCGAGTTCCTCCAGTCTGTCCCGGACAGTCGAAAGTAGACGAAGAGCCGCCCCTAGCACTGGGGAGCGGCTCTTCGTCTACTTTCGACTGTGGTGAGCGCGGGGCCTAGGGTGTCGGAATGGCGGCCTACGACCTCGCGAAGCGTTACCGCACCGGCTCCGAGCCGGTCCTGCTCACCGGGGTCCAGGCGATCGCCCGCTTCCTCGTCGAGCAACGAGCACTCGACCTGCGGCACGGGCGTGACACCGCCTTCTTCGTCTCCGGCTACCAGGGCAGCCCCCTGGGTGGTGTCGACAAGATGCTCGCGGGCATGCCGGAGGTGCTGGCGGACAATGCCATCCACTTCCGACCAGGGCTGAACGAGGAGCTCGCGGCGACGGCGGTCTGGGGGAGCCAGATCGAGCTGCCCGGCGGGTTCGCCGGCCGTGACGGCGTCGTCGGCGTCTGGTACGGCAAGGGACCCGGCGTCGACCGCGCCACCGACGCCCTGCGGCACATGGCGATGTACGGCATCCACCCTCGCGGGGGCGTGGTCCTCCTCGTCGGCGACGACCCGGCCGCCAAGTCCTCGACCGTCCCGGCGGTGAGCGAGCGCTCGTTGGCGGCCCTCGGCATACCGGTTCTCCTCCCGCGCAATGCCGAGGAGGTCGTCCGGTTCGGTCTCCACGCCGTTGCCCTCTCCCGGGCCTGTGGCACGCCGGTCGCGCTCAAGATCGTCGCCGATGTCGCCGACGGCGCCTGGGTGGTCGACGACACGGTGTCGCAGGTCGAGCCGGTCACGCCGCCGCTGACGTGGGAGGGGCGCGAGTGGACCTACACCCAGAGCCCGCCGGTCGTCGGGAGTGCGCGGGTCGTCGCGGTCGAGGCCGAGTTCGTCGGCCCGCGGGCCGCGATGGTGCAGGCGTATGCCGCGGCCAACGACATGGACGTCGTCCGGCTTTCGCCGCCCAGGCCGACGCTGGGCCTCATCGCCACCGGACCGGCCTATGACTCACTCGCGCAGGCGCTCCTCGACGTGGGTGCCGATGATGCCGTCCTCGCCGAGCACGGGGTCAGCGCGCTGCGCATCGGGCTGATCCATCCCATCGACGTGGCCGAGGTGAGGGACTTCTGCCGCGGACTGACCGAGGTCTTCGTCGTCGAGGACAAGACCGCGTTCCTCGAGTCGCAGGTGCGTGACGCGCTCTATGACCTTCAGGACCGCCCGCGCGTCATCGGCAAGAAGGACCGCCTCGGGCAGCCCCTCGTGCCCGCCGACGGAGAGCTCACCCCGAGCCGGCTGATCGGCCCGCTGCGCCGCGTGCTGGGGGAGCGGGTCCCTCTGGCGCCACCGCCGGCAGAGCGTCCGTCGTTGCCGCTGCTCCCGATCAGTCGCACGCCCTACTTCTGCTCGGGGTGCCCGCACAACAGGTCCACCGCCGTGCCGGAGGGCTCGATCGCCGGCGGTGGCATCGGGTGCCACACCCTCGTCACGCTGTCGCGTCGCACGGACTCGGCGGTCACCGGCTTCACCCAGATGGGCGGCGAGGGCGCGCAGTGGATCGGGCAGGCGCCGTTCACCTCGATCGACCACATCTTCCAGAACCTCGGCGACGGCACCTTCGTCCACTCGGGCCAGCTCGCGGTCCAGGCGTGCGTGGCGGCGGGGGTCAATGTCACCTACAAGCTGCTCCACAACGACGTCGTCGCGATGACCGGGGCGCAGGACGCGGAGGGGGCCCGCGGCATACCGGAGATCACGCACAAGCTGCGGGCCGAAGGCGTGGCCCGCATCATCGTCGTCGCCGACGAGCCGCAGCGGCACCGCGCCCGCGACCTCGCGCCCGGCACGGCCCTGTGGCCGCGGGAGCGACTCGACGAGGCCCAGCGCACGCTGCGCGACACCCCCGGGGTGACGGTGCTCATCTACGACCAGCACTGCGCCAACGACGCGCGCCGGCAACGCAAGCGCGGCACCCTGCCCGCGCGACCGACGCGCGTCGTCATCAACGAGGACGTCTGCGAGGGCTGCGGCGACTGTGGCGTGAAGTCGAATTGCCTTTCGGTGCAGCCTCTTTCGACGGAGTTCGGGGACAAGACGCGGATCGACCAGACCTCGTGCAACACGGACTACTCCTGCCTCGAGGGTGACTGTCCCGCGTTCATGACTGTGGAGATCGACCCCGAGTCCCCGCGGGCCCGGCGGCGCGACCTGCCGCCGCCGCCCGAGGTGGCCGACCCCACGTGGTCGGTGCCCGCGCGCACCCAGTCGGTGCTCCTCACCGGCGTGGGCGGCACCGGGATCGTCACCGTCAACCAAGTGCTCGCCACCGCTGCGCTTCGCGCCGGGTATGCCGTGGAGCTGCTCGACCAGATCGGGCTCGCCCAGAAGGCCGGTCCGGTCATTGGTCACCTGCGCTTCGCGGCGCAGGGACCGCTGGACCCCTCGAACCGGGTCACGACCGGTCATGCCGACGCGATCCTCGCCTTCGACCTGCTCGCCGCCGTCGACCCGGGCAACCTGCGCTATGGCGATCCGACGAAAACCGTTGCGGTGGCGTCCATCTCGTCGACCCCGACCGGTCCGGAGGTCTACGACCGCTCCCTGCGCCAGACCGGCATGGCCGAGCAGCTGGATCGGCTGGGCACCGCCGTCGCGCAGGTGCACACCCTCGACATGCTCGCGGCCTCGGAGTCGCTGCTCGGCTCCACGACCGCGGCGAACCTGATGCTCGTCGGGGCCGCGGTGCAGAGCGGAGCACTGCGCCTTCCGCCCGCTGCGGTCGAGGAGGCGATCGAGATCAATGCCGTCGCCGTCGCGGCGAACAAGGCGGCCTTTGCCTGGGGCCGGCTGTCGGTGGCCGATCCCGACCGCTTCACCGCCGAGCTGGGTGCGCGCGCGGGTGCCAGGACCCCGGTGAGCGCACCCGACTCGCGGGACTGGGGTGGCAGCTTCACGGGGGAGACGCGGCGCTTGGTGCAGGTGCGCGCCGAGGAGCTCGTGGGCTTCCAGGACGAGGCCTGCGCGCGCGACTATGTCGCCGTCGTCGATGCGGTCTGGCGCGCCGAGCGGGCCGTGACGGAGCAGACCCGCCTCTCGGAGGCGGTGGCGCGCTACCTCTACAAGCTGACGGCCTACAAGGACGAGTACGAAGTGGCCCGCCTCCTCACCCGGCCGCGCTCACGCGACCTCGCCGAGGCGGCCGTTCCCGGCGGTGCCGACCTCACCTTCAAGCTGCACCCGCCGATGCTGCGGGCGCTGGGCATGACCGGCAAGATCGGCTTCTCCGGCTCCACCCAGGCCGGCCTGAAGGCGCTCGTGCCGATGAAGCGGCTCCGCGGCACGGCGCTCGATCCCTTCGGTCGTGCCCACGTGCGCAAGGTGGAGCGAGAGCTGCTCCGGCACTATCGCGTCACGCTGCACGCGCTGGTGAGCGGCCTGACCGCGCAGACCTACGACCGGGCGGTCGAGTTCGCCGAGCTTCCCGACCTGGTCCGCGGCTATGAGGACGTCAAGCTCCGCAATGTCGATCGGTATGCCGACCGCTTGCGTGGGCTCGGCCTGCCCCTTCCAGCCCTGCCGCGCTGACCTAGGTCTCGTCGGTGTGGGCGAGGGCCTTGCGGAGCAGGGCCCCCAGCTGTGCTTGCTCCCTCGGTGACAAGGCCTCGAAGTGCTCGGCGGCTGCCTTCGATCGCTGAGCCCGAACGGCTGACGCCAGCTGCCGACCCGCCGCGGTGAGGTCGATGACGGTCGCGCGCCGATCGCCCGGGTCGGGAGAGCGGGTGACCAACATGCGCTCCTCGAGGCGGTCGATGACGTCGGTGGCCGAGCGGGCGGCGATGTGCAGGTGCTCGGCGACCACGCCCGGACGCACCGGAGCGTGGCGCCCAATGACCATGAGGGCGCGCGCGTCATGGGGGGAGAGGTCGGCGTGCGTGGCATCGAGGCCTTCCCGCCAGCGCGAGCGCAGCTGCCGCGTCAGGCGGAAGAGCAGCTCCTCCAACGAGGCCTGCTCGACATCCGGGGCGGGCTCGATGCCGGGCATGTGGTCACTCTAGCTCATATTGCGAGGTTGACACATAGTGAGGTAACCTCATGAAAATTGAGAAACCGCCCGAAGGAGGCATCGATGACCTCACCGCTGCACGACCCCGTCCATGACACCCCCCGCCACGGCCCGGCCGCGTCCACCGGCCGAGGGGGACGCACGCTCAAAGCCGATCCCCTCGACCGGGCCCAGCTCGCCGAGTCGCCGGTCAGCCTGCGTCGCGTCACGGCATACTTCCAGCCGCACCGCGCCACCATCGCGCTGGTCACGGCCCTCATCGTCGTCGTCTCCGTCGTCGGGATGGCCCAGCCCTTCCTCGTGCGTGAGGTCATCGACGTCGCCATCCCGCAGCAGGATGTCCGCCTCCTGCTCCTGGCGGTGGCCGGGATGCTCGGCGTCACGGTCGTGACCGCCCTGCTCGGGGTGGTCCAGACCTGGCTGACCACCCGCACCGGTCAGCGCGTCATGCACGACCTGCGGGTCCAGGTCTACGAGCACCTGCAGCGGCAGCCGGTCGCCTGGTTCGCCCGCACCCGCAATGGCGAGATCCAGTCCCGGCTGACCAATGACATCGCCGGCATGCAGAGCGTGTTCACCACCACGGCGACGTCGATCGCGAGCAATGTGACGACGACCATTGCCACCGCCGTCGCGATGGTCGCTCTGTCACCGACCCTGTCCTTGCTCACCCTCATCGTGCTGCCGCCCGCGATCTGGACCACGCGCAAGGTAGCCTTCGCCCGGCGTGACATCACGACGGCCCAGCAACGCCGACTGGCCGACCTGCAGAGCCAGACCGAGGAGACCCTCACCGTCAGTGGCGCCACCCTGGTCAAGACCCTCGGTGCCGGCCGCGTGATGCGCGACCGGTTCGCGGAGACCAGTGGCGACCTCGTCGGGCTGGCCCTGCGCTCGGAGCTCGCCGGCCGCTACCGGATGGCGACCATGCAGGTCGTCTTCGCCGCGATCCCGGCGCTGCTCTATCTCGCGGCGGGCCTCCCCGCCACAGGAGCGGGCATGACCATCGGCACGCTCATCGCCTTCACGACGCTGCAGGCCGGGATCTTCCGCCCGATCATGGGCCTGCTCAACGTCGGTGCCCAGTGGATCACCTCGATGGCGCTCTTCAGCCGGGTGTTCGGCTACCTCGACCTCGAGCCCGCCGTGCAGCCACCCGCCAACCCTGCGCCCGTCGATGTCGCCGCGGTGCGTGGCGAGGTGCGCTTCGTAGGGGTGAGCTTCAGCCATGACGGCGAGCGCCCCACCGTCAGCGACGTCGATGTCACGATCCCCGCCGGCACGACCCTCGCACTCGTCGGTCCCAGCGGCGCAGGGAAGACGACCATCGCCGGCCTGCTCGCCCGCCTGCACGACCCCGACAGCGGTCGCATCTCCATCGACGACGTCGACCTCCGCGAGATCGCTCCCGAGGACCTGACGCGCATCGTCGGCGTGCTCACCCAGGAGACCCACCTGCTCCACGACACGATCCGCGAGAACCTCCTCCTCGCAGCCCCGGATGCCACCGAGGCGGAGATGTGGGCGGCCCTGGACTCCGCGCGCATCGGCGAGCACGTCCGCGGCCTCCCGCACGGCCTGGACGCGGTCGTCGGAGCGCGGGGTCACCGCTTCAGTGGGGGGGAGAAGCAGCGCCTGGCCATCGCGCGCACGTTGCTCCACAACCCCCGCGTCCTCATCCTCGACGAGGCGACCTCGGCCCTGGACAACCGCACCGAGCGCGAGGTCCAGGACGCCCTCGACCGCCTCATGGTCGGCCGCACCACCCTGACCATCGCCCACCGGCTCTCCACCGTCCGGGGAGCCGAGCAGATCGCAGTCCTCGAGGCGGGTCGGGTCATCGAGCGCGGTCGGCATGAGGACCTGGTCGCCGCCGAGGGCCCGTATGCCGCACTGCTCGCCGCCTCGTCCCGACTCGCCAGCCTGCCCCACGCCGAGGCGCTCGTCCCGGCGGCCTGACTGCCACGAAGCGGGTTCCGTGATGTGGGACACGGTGTCCGGATGACAAGACGTCGACCTACTCTCGGAGCATGACTGCCACGGACGCCAAGACCTCGCTCAACCTCGCCGTCATCGGGGGTGACGGCATCGGCCCCGAGGTCGTCAACGAGGGCCTCAAGGTCCTCGAGGCAGTGGCGGGGGAGGTGTCGGTGAGCACCACGGCATACGACCTGGGGGCCGCCCGCTGGCACCGGACGGGGGAGACCCTGCCGGCCTCGGTGGTCGAGGAGCTCAAGGGCCACGACGGCATCCTGCTCGGGGCGATCGGTGACCCCACCGTCCCCAGTGGGGTGCTCGAGCGCGGTGTCCTGCTGCCGCTGCGGTTTGCGATGGACCACTACGTCAACCTGCGACCGGCCAAGCTCTACCCGGGGGTCGTGAGCCCCCTCGACGTGGCCAGGGTCGCGCCCGAGGGCATCGACTTCGTGGTGGTCCGCGAGGGCACCGAGGGCCCGTATGTCGGCAACGGCGGCGCGCTGCGCGTCGACACCCCGCACGAGATCGCGACCGAGGTCAGCGTCAACACCCGCTTCGGCGTCGAGCGCGTCGTCCGCGACGCCTTCGCCCGCGCCCAGGCCCGCCCCCGCAAGCACCTGACCCTGGTCCACAAGCACAACGTCCTCGTCCACGCCGGCCACCTGTGGCGGCGCGCCGTCGAGGCCGTCGGGGCGGAGTTCCCGGACGTCGAGGTGGCCTACCAGCACGTCGACGCGGCCACGATCTTCATGGCGACCGACCCAGGCCGCTTCGACGTCATCGTGACCGACAACCTTTTCGGCGACATCATCACCGACATCGCTGCGGCCATTGCCGGCGGCATCGGGCTGGCGGCCAGCGGCAACATCAACCCAAGCGGTGAGAGCCCGAGCATGTTCGAGCCGGTCCACGGGTCCGCGCCGGACATCGCCGGTCAGGGCAAGGCGGACCCTACGGCGGCGATCCTCTCGGTGTCGATGCTGCTCGACCACGTCGGCCTGAAGGACGCCGCGGCCCGCATCGACGCGGCCGTCGCCGCCGACCTCGCCGAGCGCGGCTCGGCCGCCCGGTCGACGAGCGCCATCGGCGACGCCATCGCCGCCCGCGTCTAGCTCCGATTCGAGGTAAAACCGCCGGGGTGCACCGGCGGTTTTACCTCCAATCGTCGACCGTGATTCGAGGTATAGCCGCCCGGATGCACCGGCGGTTTTACCTCGAATCGGCGGGTGAGTGAGCGCAGGGGAGCGGAAGGGGGAGAGGTGCGGCGCTAGGCTGGCCCGCATGTCCCTCACCTTTGCCGCGACGCCCAATGCCGCCCCGCTCGGAGCTGCCGAGCGCGATGCGATCCTGGCCAACCCCGGCTTCGGTCAGCACATGACCGACCACATGGTGCGGGCGACCTGGCGCCAGGGTGAGGGTTGGGGCGGAGCCGAGCTCACGGCATACGGACCCATTGCCCTGGACCCGGCGGCCGCCGTGCTGCACTACGCCCCCGAGATCTTCGAGGGGCTCAAGGCCTATCGTCACGCGGACGGGTCGGTGTGGACCTTCCGCCCGGACAAGAACGCCGAGCGCCTGCAGGCCAGTGCCCGCAGGATGGTCCTCCCGGAGCTCCCGGTCGAGGACTTCCTCGAGAGCCTGCGCGTCCTCGTCGAGGCCGACGAGCCGTGGGTGCCGGCGGCCGGTGACGGGGAGAAGAGCCTCTACCTGCGGCCGTTCATGTTCGGCTCCAACGCCTTCCTCGGCCTCAAGCCGGTGACCGAGGCGACCTACATGTGCATCGCCTCGCCGGCGGCCTCGATCTTCGTCGGGGGCCCCAAGCCGATCACGTTGTGGATCTGCGAGGACTACGCCCGCGCGGGCGCCGGTGGCACCGGTGCGGCCAAGTGCGGCGGCAACTACGCGAGTGCCCTGCGCGGCCAGCTCGAGGGCGCCCAGAACGGCTGCGACCAGGCGATCTTCCTCGACTCCTCGACGCACACCTACGTCGACGAGCTCGGCGGCATGAACGTCTTCTTCGTGACCAAGGACGGCAAGCTCGTCACTCCCGAACTCACCGGCACGATCCTCCCGGGCATCACGCGCATGTCGGTGCTCGAGCTCGCCAAGGAGTTCGACCTGGTCGCCGAGGAGCGCAAGGTCGAGATCCAGGAGTGGAAGGACGGCGTCGCCAGCGGCGACATCCTCGAGGTCTTCGCCTGCGGCACCGCCGCGATCATCACCCCGATCGGCGGGCTGAAGTGGAACGGCGGCGAAGCCCCCTCGACGGCGGGGGAGCGTGGCGGTGAGGTGACCCGCGGAATCCGCGAGCGACTGCTCTCGCTCCAGCAGGGCCGCTCCGAGGACAGCTACGGCTGGATGCACCGCCTGGTCTGAGCCCACGACGGCTTCACATCACGTCTCGACCTGCGGATTCCGCAGGTCGAGACGGGCAAAAGGTCCTCGAAAGAACCATTGACGCGCCCACCCTCACGGGTGTTTTCTGTGACCCACCTCACCCCATTGACCGGCGGGCGACCCGCCGGCGCACACGAAGGGTCACCCGTGAGCACAGATCGCCTCGCCCACAGCAACGACGAGGAGCACCTCGCCGCGCTCGGCTACAAGCAGGAGCTCAACCGGACCTGGTCCGCGTTCTCCAACTTCGCCATCTCGTTCTCGATCATCTCGATCCTCGCCGGCTGCTTCACCACCTTCGGCCAGGCCTGGAACAACGGCGGCCCGGTCGCCATCTCGTGGGGGTGGCCGATCATCTCGGCCTTCATCCTCATCATCGGCTTCTGCATGGCCGAGCTCGTCTCGGCCTACCCGACCTCGGGGGGCATCTACTGGTGGGCCTCCAAGCTCGGTGGCGCCAAGGCCGGCTACTACACCGGCTGGCTCAACCTCATCGGCCTGCTCGCCGTCGACGCCTCGGTGGCCTACGGCTGCGCCACCTTCTTCGACCTGACCTTCTCGACCTTCAGCGAGTCATGGGCCGCTGGCTACAGCCTGGCCCGCGTCTTCTGGATGTTCCTCGTCGTGCTGGCGCTCACTGCCGCCCTCAACATCTTCAGCAGCAAGATCCTGGCGCTGCTCAACAACATCTCGGTGTGGTGGCACGTCATCGGAGCGGCCATCGTCATCCTCATCCTGGTCTTCCTGCCCGAGAAGCACATGAGCGTCAGCGACGTCTTCACCATGCGGGTCAACAACTCCGGCGGCCTCGCCGGTGGGGAGACCAGCGGCATCGGCTTCTGGTTCTACGTCCTGCCGCTCGGCTTCCTGCTCACGCAGTACACGATCACCGGCTTCGACGCCTCGGCGCACCTCGCGGAGGAGACCCAGGGTGCGGCGCACGGTGCGGCACGCGGCATCTGGCAGTCGATCTTCTACTCGGCGATCGGTGGCTGGATCCTCCTGCTCGCCTTCCTCTTCGCCGTCCAGGACGCCGACGCGGTCACGGCAGGGGGTGGTGGCATCGCCGTCATCTTCAACCAGGCCCTCTCCTCGGGCTGGGCCGGCATCGTCCTGCTCATCGCGAGCATCGGGCAGTTCTTCTGCACCTCGGCCTGCATGACCTCGACCTCGCGGATGCTCTTCGCGTTCTCCCGTGACGGTGCCGTCCCCGGTGCCGCGCTCTGGGCCCGGCTATCCCCGAACAAGGTGCCGGTCAACGCCATCCTCATCTCCTCGGTCGTCGCGGCCATCATCACGCTGCCGGCGCTCAAGGAGGTCAACATCGGCACCGACGAGGCGCCGATCATCGTCCCCGTCGCCTTCTACGCCGTTGTCTCGGTCGCGGTCATCGGCCTCTACCTCGCGTTCGCCATCCCGATCTACCTGCGGTGGAAGGCCGGCGACAGCTTCAAGCAGGGCTCGTGGAACCTGGGCAACAAGTGGCGCTGGATGGCCCCGCTGGCGGTCGCGGAGATCGCGATCATCTCGGTCTACTTCATCCTCCCGTTCACGCCCGCGGCCCAGCCCTGGAACGAGGCGTTCGACTGGAAGTTCGTCAACTACGCTCCGATCCTCACCGGCGGCACCTTGCTCCTGCTCTGGATCGGGTGGCACCTCTCGGCGAAGAAGTGGTTCACCGGGCCCAAGACGACCATCGACCTGCCGGCGGGCGTCTCCTCCGCGGACGAGATCGCCTACGAGCACGAGCACGGTCCGGGCAGCCACCTCTGAGGCGGGCATGATCCCGGACGTCGAGCGGCTGCTCGACGGCATCCCGTGCCTGGCCGGGCAGGAGCGTGAGGTCACGCTCCTGCCCGGCGGGCTCACCAACACCAACGCGAGGGTCCGCACCGCTCAGCGGGACGTCGTCGTGCGGATCTCCTCGCCCTCGACCGGCCTGCTCGCCATCGACCGCGACCGCGAGGTCCACAACACCGCGGCCGCTGCCGAGGCCGGCGTGGGTCCGCGGGTCGTCGAGCGCGTCCCGGAGCTCAATGCGCTCGTCGTCGAGTTCATCCCGGAGGCGCTGACCTTCGGCGAGGCCGAGGTGGCGGCGAACCTCTCACCCATTGCGTATGCCGTGCGCCGGCTCCACAGTGGCCCCGCCTTCGCGGGTCGCTTCGACATGTTCGACATCCAGCGTCGGTACCTCTCGATCATGACCGAGCACGGCTGGCGCCTGCCGGAGGGCTATGTCGACCTCATGCCCGAGGCGGCCCGGATGGAAGCCGCCCTCGCGCGCCATCCCGAGCCGCTCGTGCCCTGCCACAACGACCTGCTCGCGGCCAACTTCCTCGACGACGGGCGGCAGGTCTGGATCATCGACTACGAGTACTCCGGCATGAACGAGGCCAGTTTCGAGCTCGGCAACATCGTCCAGGAGGCGCATCTGAGCGGGGACCACCTCGCCGAGCTGGTCACGGCCTACGTCGGTCACGAGGACCCGGTGCGGACGGCGCGGGCAGCGCTGTGGGGCATCGCGAGCGCCTACGCCTGGACCCTGTGGGGCACCATCCAGGCGGGTCTGGACGAGATCGACTTCGACTTCTGGGGGTGGGGCATGGACAAGTACGACCGGGCTCGGGAGGCCTTTGCCGCACCGGGATTCGGCAGCCTCATCGACACCGTCGCGAGCGGCGAAGTCCGATGACCGAGCTCCCGAGCCGGGCCCGCGTCGTCATCATCGGCGGGGGCGTGATCGGCACGTCCGTGGCCTACCACCTCGCCCACCTCGGCTGGACCGACGTCCTGCTGCTCGAGCAGGGCACGCTCTCCTGCGGCACGACCTGGCACGCGGCCGGGTTGGTCGGCCAGCTGCGCGCGAGTGAGGCCAGCACGCGCCTGGTCCGCTACTCCACCGAGCTCTACGGCCGCCTCGAGGCCGAGACGGGCCTGGCCACCGGCTATCGCGTCTGCGGTGGCCTGACCGTGGCGCGCACCGAGGACCGGATGGTGCAGCTGCGCCGCACCGTGGCCACGGCCGCCGCCTACGACCTCGAGTGCTCCCTCCTCACGCCCGAGCAGGCCAAGGAGCGTTATCCCCTCATCCGCGACGAGGACCTCGTCGGCGCGATCTGGCTGCCCGGCGACGGCCGGGCCAACCCCACCGACCTCACCCTCTCGCTGGCCAAGGGCGCCCGAGCGCTCGCCGTGCAGGTCCGCGAGCGGGTGCGCGTCACCGAGATCCTCGCGGACCGCTCCGGTCCCCATCCGCGAGCCACCGGCGTCCGCACCGAGCACGGGGACGTCGAGGCCGAGGTCGTCGTCAACTGTGCCGGGCAGTGGGCCAATGCGCTCGCCGCCACCATCGGCGTCACCGTGCCCCTGCACTCGGCCGAGCACTTCTACGTCGTCACCGACCAGATCGAGGGGGTCCACCCGGACCTGCCGATCCTGCGCGACCCGGACGGCTGGACCTACGTCAAGGAGGAGGTCGGTGGGCTCCTCGTCGGCGGCTTCGAGCCCGAGGCCAAGCCGTGGGTCGCTCCGGACCAGATCCCGCACCCCTTCGAGTTCCAGCTCCTCGAGGAGGACTGGGAGCACTTCGAGATCCTCATGGACAGCGCGGTGCACCGCCTGCCCGTGCTCGCCGAGACCGGGATCCGCAAGTTCTACAACGGTCCCGAGTCCTTCACCCCCGACAACCAGTTCATCATGGGCCTGGCCCCCGAGGTCGACCAGTTCTACGTCGCCGCCGGATTCAACTCCGTCGGCATCGCCTCCGCCGGGGGCGCGGGCATGGCGCTGGCCGAGTGGATCGTCGCGGGGGAGCCGACGATGGACCTCACGAGCGTGGACATCCGCCGGTTCTCCTCACGCCAGGGTGACCCCGCGTGGCTGCGCTCCCGTGTCGGCGAGGTCCTCGGCCTGCACTACGCCGTGCCGTGGCCGAACCGCGAGCTGGACTCCGGTCGGCCGCAACGGGTCTCACCCCTGCACGAGACCCTCCTCGGCCAGGGCGCGGTCATGGGGACCCGCAACGGCTGGGAGCGTCCGCTCGTCTTCGCGCCGTCCGGTGTGACCCCGGCGCTCGACTACTCCTGGCGGGCGCCGACCTGGGTGGACTGGTGTCGCGCCGAGCAGGAGGCGTGTCGCCGTGGCGTGGCCGTCTTCGACCAGACGTCCTTCTCGAAGTACCGCGTCCACGGCCCCGGCGCCCTGGCGCACCTGCAGTGGATCTGCTCGGCCGATGTCGACGTCGCCGAGGGCGGCACCGTCTACACCGCCTGGCTCAACGCCCGCGGCACCTACGAAGCCGATGTCACCGTCACCCGCACCGGGCCCGAGGACTTCCTCGTCGTGAGCAGCGCGGCCACCACCGTGCGCGACCTGGACTGGCTGCGTCGGCAGGGCCCGCCGGCCGGTGGCCCGGCGCCGAAGATCACGGACCTCACCGACGCGTATGCCGTGCTCGGCCTCATGGGTCCGGCCTCCCGTGAGCTGCTGGGCCGGCTCTCCGGCGAAGACTTCTCGGACGCGGCCTTCCCGTTCTCGACCAGCCGCGAGGTCACGCTTGCCGGCCTCACTGCGCGAGCGACGCGCATCACCTATGTCGGCGAGCTGGGTTGGGAGCTCACCGTCGCCGTCGAGGACGCTCCGGGACTGTATGCTGCGTTGCTCGCCGAGGGGGCCGCCCTCGGGATCGTGCCCGCGGGCTACTACGCCATCGAGGCGATGCGCCTGGAGAAGGGCTATCGCGCCTTCGGGCGTGAGCTGACCCCTGACCTCGGGCCGGTCGAGGCCGGCCTGGGCTTCGTCTGCGACCGTCGGCCCGGTGCCGACTTCCTCGGTCGGGCGGCGACCGAGGCGGTGCGCGCCACCGGACCCCAGCGGCGGGTGGTCTCGTTCACGGTCGGTGAGCCCACGGCATACCTGTGGGGCGGGGAACTGGTCCTCCGCGACGGTGAGCCGGTCGGGCAGGTGACCAGCGCCGCCTTCGGTGCGGCGGTCGGGGCGCCCGTCGGGCTGGCCCTGATCGGTCAGCGCGGGGGAGGTGCGCCGACCGAGTGGGTGCGCGGCGGCACCTGGGAGGTCGACCTCGCGGGCACCAGGCACCCGATCGTGGTGTCGACCCGACCCCCCTTCGATCCCGAGGGATCCCGACTGGGACGCGGGGAGGGCTAATGGTTCTTTCTCGGACCATTGACGGGCGCGCCCGCGCGGGGTTGGATCGGGGGGTGAGCACCGACGCGGCCCTGTCGTTGCCCGATGCGGTGCTCCGACCCGCCTCCGGCAACGCCTTCGAGGCCACCGTCGAGCAGCTCGCGACGGCGATCCGGCTCGGGGTGCTGCGTGACGGGGAACTGCTTCCCCCCGAGCGCATGCTCGCCGAGCAGCTCGGGGTCAGCCGCAACACCCTGCGGGAGGCCATCGCCGCCCTGCGCGACCACGGGCTGATCACGACCCGCCGCGGGCGCGGCGGGGGATCCGTCGTCACGTATGCCGGGCCCGACCTCGATCCCGCCGCAGCCTCGGCCCGGCCGATCCGCGTCGGCCCGGCCCTGCTCGACGTCCTGGACTTCCGTCGCATCGTCGAGCCGGGTGCCGCGGCGCTGGCCGCGTCGCGGACCCTGGCCGCCGACCAGCGCGCGTGGCTGCTCGAGGCGATGGCCGAGGTCTCCAGTGCCCCCGACGACTCGGCACACCGCTTGGCCGACGCCCGCCTGCACCTGGCCATCGCGACCGTCGCCGGGTCGCCGATGCTCATCGAGTCCGTGACGCGGGCCCAAGCCGCCCTGGGCGAGCTGCTGGCCGCGATCCCGGTGCTGCGCACCAACATCGCTCACTCCAACGACCAGCACGAGGCCGTCGTGCGCGCGATCCTCGCAGGCGACACCCGCACCGCCCGCGCCGCGATGGAGGAGCACTGCGACGCCACCGCCGCCCTGCTGCGCGGCCTCATCGGATGACCACGACCCCGCACGAGAGAAGAGGAACGAGCATGGGCGCTGAGCGCACCGGAGCACCGCAGTTGACCCTCGAGCAGCTCCGCGCCGAGATCGCGACGGGGCAGATCGACACCGTCATCGCCGCCTTCACCGACATGCAGGGCCGCCTCATGGGCAAGCGCCTGCACGCGCAGTTCTTCCTCGACCACGTGCTCGGCCACGGCGTCGAGGGGTGCAACTACCTGCTCACGGTCGACGTCGACATGAACACCCTCGACGGCTACGCCATGACCTCGTGGGAGGCCGGCTACGGGGACATGGAGTTCGTCCTCGACATGGACACCCTCCGTCGCACGCCCGGGCAGCCGTACTCGGCGACCATCCAGTGCGACCTGGCCTGGCTCGACGGTCGTGGCCCGGTGCGCCCGTCGCCGCGGGACTTCCTCAAGGCGCAGTCGGCCAAGGCCGCGGACCTCGGGTTCGTCGCGCTGGCGGGGACCGAGCTGGAGTTCATCATCTTCGAGGACTCCTTCGACAGCGCCTGGGACAAGAAGTACCAGGGCCTGACGGGCGCCAACCGCTACAACGTCGACTACTCGATCCTCGGCGGCACGCGGGTCGAGCCGCTGCTGCGGGACATCCGCAACGAGATGTTCAGGGCCGGGGTCGTGGTCGAGGGCGCCAAGGGCGAGTGCAACCTGGGGCAGCACGAGATCGCCTTCCTCTACGACGACGTCGTGCGCACCTGCGACAACCACGTGATCTACAAGAACGCCGCCAAGGAGCTCGCCGTCCAGCACGGCCAGTCGATCACCTTCATGGCCAAGTACGACCAGCGCGAGGGCAACTCCTGCCACATCCACCTCTCGCTGCGCGGGCAGGACGGCAGCGCCGTCTTCGCCGACAAGCGGCGCAAGAACGGCCAGAGCAAGCTCTTCGGTCACTTCCTCGCCGGCGTGCAGGCCACTATGCGCGAGTTCAGCTACTTCTACGCGCCGAACATCAACTCCTACAAGCGATTCCAGCACGGTTCGTTCGCCCCGACCGCGATCGCGTGGGGTCGGGACAACCGCACCTGCGCCCTGCGGGTCGTCGGTCAGGGCCACGGGCTGCGGATGGAGAATCGCGTCCCCGGCGGAGACGTCAACCCCTACCTCGCGGTGGGCGCGATGCTCGCCGGTGGGCTCCACGGCATCGAGCACGAACTGCGTCCCGAGCCCGAGTTCGTCGGCAATGCCTACAACGCCGACCTCGATCACGTCCCGACCACCCTGGCCGAGGCCCGCGACCTGCTCGACCGGTCGGCGATCGCCCGGGCCTGCTTCGGCGACGACGTCGTCGACCACTATGTCAACGCCGCGACCATCGAGGTGGGCGCCTTCAACGCCGCAGTCACCGACTGGGAGCGCATCCGCGGATTCGAAAGGCTCTGAACATCCTGATGAGCACCACGCATGATGTCATCAACCCGGCGACCGAGGAGGTCGTCACCACCCTGGACCTGGTCGGGATCGAGGAGACCGACGCCGCGATCGCCAGGGCCGTCGAGGTCGGGCCGTCCTGGCGAGAGGTGACCCCGGCTGACCGCGGCATGCTGCTGCGCCGGTTCGCCGACGTCGTCGGGGAGCACACCGAGGAGCTGGCCCGGCTCGAGGTCACCAACGCCGGCCACACGATCGGCAATGCGCGCTGGGAAGCGGGGAACGTCGTCAACGTCCTGCGCTACTACTCGGCTGCGCCCGAGCGGCTCTTCGGCCGCCAGATCCCGGTCGCCGGCGGCCTCGATGTGACCTTCAAGGAGCCACTCGGCGTCGTCTCGGTCATCGTCCCGTGGAACTTCCCGATGCCGATCGCCGGCTGGGGCTTCGGCCCGGCCCTGGCGGCCGGCAACACGGTCGTCCTCAAGCCGGCCGAGCTCACCCCCCTCACCGCGATCCGGCTCGGTGAGCTGGCCCTCGAGGCCGGGATCCCCGAGGGCGTCTTCACGATCCTCGCCGGCAAGGGATCGATCGTGGGGGAGCGCTTCGTCACCCACCCGGACGTGCGCAAGGTCTGCTTCACCGGCTCCACCGCCGTCGGGCAGGGCATCATGCGCAAGGCCGCCGACCAGCTCAAGCGGGTCACCCTCGAGCTCGGCGGCAAGAGCGCGAACATCGTCTTCGCCGACGCCGATGTCGAGCGGGCGGCAGCGGCCGCTCCGATGAGCTTCCTCGACAACGCCGGCCAGGACTGCTGCGCGCGCACCCGAATCCTGGTGCAGCGCAGCGTGTTCGACGCCTTCATGGAGCGCTTCGAGGCGGCCATCAAGGGCGTGAAGGTCGGTGACCCCAGCGACGAGGCCACCGAGATGGGGCCCATGGTCAGCTCCGGTCAGCGTGACACCGTGCGCTCCTTCGTCGAGGACGCCGAGGCCCAGGGCCACGCCGCGCCGGACATCGCCTTCCGCGGCTCGGCGCCCGAGGGATCGGGCTGGTGGTACCCGCCGACCGTCCTCATGGCGCACGACACGAGCGACCGCGCGTGGCGCGAGGAGGTCTTCGGTCCGGTCGTCTCGGTCATGCCCTTTGACGACGAAGCCGACGCGATCCGCCTGGCCAACGACACGGCATACGGGCTCTCGGGCTCGATCTGGACGCGCGACGTGGGCCGGGCCATCCGGGTGGCCCGCGGCGTCGAGGCCGGGAACCTCTCGGTCAACAGCCACTCCTCGGTGCGCTACTCCACGCCCTTCGGTGGCTTCAAGGCCAGCGGCATCGGGCGCGAGCTCGGGCCGGACGCGCTCGATGCGTTCACCGAGACCAAGAACGTCTTCTTCGACACCACCAACTGAAAGGGCTCGATTGACATGGCCGGAAGGCTCCAGGACAAGGTCGCCGTCGTCACCGGAGGATGCTCGGGCATCGGCCTGGCGACGGTCCGCCGCTTCGCCGAGGAGGGCGCCAAGGTCGTCATCGCCGACCTCAACGACGACTTCGGCACCCAGCTCGCGAGCGAGCTCGGCGGCACCTATGTCCACTGCAATGTCGCGGACAAGGAGAGCGTCGACAACCTCTTCAAGGTGGCCTTCGACACCTACGGGCGCATCGACATCGCCTTCAACAACGCCGGCATCAGCCCGCCGGAGGACGACTCGATCCTCGACACCGACCTCGAGGCCTGGGACAAGGTGCAGCTGGTCAACCTGACGTCGGTCTACCTGTGCTGCAAGGCGGTCCTGCCCTACATGCTCGAGCAGAGATCAGGCTCGATCATCAACACCGCGTCCTTCGTCGCGGTCATGGGTGCCGCCACCTCGCAGATCTCCTACTCGGCGTCCAAGGGTGGCGTGCTCTCGATGACCCGTGAGCTCGGCGTGCAGTTCGCCCGCGAGGGCGTGCGCGTCAACGCGCTCTGCCCGGGACCGGTCAACACCCCGCTGCTCAAGGAGCTCTTCGCCAAGGACGCCGAGCGCGCCGCCCGACGCCTCGTCCACGTCCCGATGGGGCGCTTCGGGGAGCCCGAGGAGATGGCCAACGCCGTGCTCTTCCTCGCCTCCGACGAGTCGAGCTTCATGACGGCCAACACCTTCCTCGTCGACGGCGGCATCTCCGGCGCCTATGTCACCCCGCTCTGATCGAGAACCCCTCTCGCGAAAGGCAGCTCATGGCTCGACCGGTCATCGGCATCTCCTGCTACGTCGAGAAGATCGACCGGACCCCGTGGACGCAGCAGTGGTCGGCGGTGCTGCCGCACATGTACATCGACCACGTCGAGGCGGCGGGCGGGGCGGCAGTCATCCTGCCGCCCCGCCTCGACGCCGACGAGCACCTGGCCCGTGACGTCCTCGCCCGGGTCGACGGGCTGATCATCGCCGGGGGAGCGGACGTCGAGTCCGTGCACTACGGCGCCGCGCCCCACCCGACCTCACAGTCGCCCCGCCCCGACCGTGACCAGTGGGAGCTGGCGCTCGCGCGGGTCTCCCACGCGGTGGACCTGCCGGTCCTGGGCATCTGCCGCGGCATGCAGGTCATGGCCGTGGCCGCCGGAGGCGTGATCGAGCAGCACCTGCCCGACCGGGTCGGCTCCGAGGAGCACCTCCCCGAGCTCGGGGTGTATGCCGTCCACCCGGTCTCGGTCGTCGCCGACACCCGCCTGGCCGGGCTGCTCGGCGCGGGAGAGATCGACGTGCCGACCTATCACCACCAAGGGGTGGAGCCCGCCTCGCTCGCACGCACCGGCTACACCATCGCCGCGTGGCACTCGGACGGCACGCCCGAGGCCCTGGAGGATCCGAGTGCCGCCTTCCGGCTGGCAGTGCAGTGGCACCCCGAGGCCGGAGCCGACGGACGACTCTTCGACGGCCTCGTCGCGGCAGCCCGGCACTGACCGGCCTCGTCGCGGCAGCCCGGCACTGACCGGCCCTCACCGGCCCCGATCGGTCGCGGACAGGAAACGGACAGGTTCACCCCTGACACTGGTGCCATGAAGGCTGTGACGACATGGGGTGTGCGTGCCCTCGGTATCGGTGCGGTCGCGGCCGGCGCCGGCCTGTGGAAGGCCGCCCGCGGCATACCCACCGCCATGGGCGGGCGACCCGGCGGCGAGCGCTTGGCGCGCATGGAGGCCTCTCCGCACTTCCGGGACGGCCGGTTCCACAACGAGGACCACGACGGCCTGACGGCGGGGCCCGGCCTGGCGTCACTGGGCGACACGGCGGCCAAGTTCATCGCCGGGCGAGCCGCCGGAGCACCCAAGGGTGAGGTCCCGCTGGTCCGCGAGGCGGCACCGGTCTCCGGCGCGGGGCTGGGGGTCACCTGGTTCGGCCACTCGTCGGTGCTTCTCGAGCTCGACGGGGTCACCATCCTGCTCGACCCAGTGTGGAGCGAGCGCGTCTCACCGTCGCAACACGTCGGCCCGAAACGCCTGCACGACAACCCGATCAGCCTCGAGCAGTTGCCCCGCATCGACGCCGTCGTCATCTCGCACGACCACTACGACCACCTCGACGAGGCGACCGTGCGCTGGTTGGCCACGCACACCGAGTGCCGCTTCCTCGTCCCCCTGGGTGTCGGGATGCACTTGGCCGCCTGGGGTGTCGAGGAGGACCGGATCGAGGACCTCGACTGGGACGAGGAGGCCAAGGTCGGCGACGTCCGCTTCGTCGCCACGCAGGCACAGCACTTCTCGGGACGCGGGCTGAGCCGTGACGGGACCCAGTGGGCGTCCTGGGCCCTCCTCGGACCGGAGCACCGCGTTTTCTACTCCGGCGACGGCGGGTTCTTCCCCGGCTTCGCCCGCATCGGCCAGGTGCACGGACCCTTCGACCTGACCCTGGTCCAGGTCGGGGCCTATGACGCCGGCTGGGCGAGCATCCACATGACGCCCGAGGAGGGCGTGCGCACGCACCGGGACGTGCGGGGTGGGCTGCTGGTGCCGGTGCACTGGTGCACCTTCAACCTCGCCTTCCACCCGTGGGCGGAGCCCGTGGAGCGACTGCTCGAGGCGGCCGCCGCCGAGGGAGTGTCCGTGCTCGTGCCGCGACCCGGTCAACGCGTCGACGTCGCGGACCCGCCGCCGCTCGACCCCTGGTGGCGCGCCCTCACCTGACGGCTGCCCGAGCAGATCCGCCTCACCTCCCGCCCCCGACCCTCACCCGTAACCTCTGCTAGCAGAGGAAAGTGCACGTGACCCCAAGGAACTCCTTGGGGTCACGTGCACTCCGCCGTCCTAGCAGAGGTTACGGGGAGGGGAAGGCCAGGACCGGGCCCAGGACGTCCAGGGACACCACCTCACCCGGCGAGGGCAGGTCGGCTGCGGCGACCGTCCGCGCCAGGACGGGCGTGTCTGCACCGAGGACGAGATGGACCAGGGCGTCGTGGCCGAAGTAGTCGACGTGCGTGACCTTGGCCGGCGATCGGTCAGTGCCGGCCACCGGCCCGCGCGTGAGGCGGATCTGCTCGGGACGCAGGGAGACCTCGACCGGCCCGCTGCACGCCGTCACCAACGGGAGTCGGCCGAGCGCGCACTCGACGACGCCCTCTCTCGCGGTGCCGGGGAGCGTGGACACCTCGCCCAGGAATGCCGCGGTCAGTCGATCGGCGGGGGTGGCGTACAGCTCGGCCGGGGGACCCGCTTGGAGGACCCGACCGCTGTCCATCACGACGACCTGGTCGGCGAAGGACAACGCCTCGTCCTGGTCGTGGGTGACGAGCAGGACGGTCACTCCCTGGGCGGCGAGTGCGTCCGCGACCGCGCGTCGGGTGCTCGCCCTCAGCCCGGTGTCGAGGGCGCTGAAGGGCTCGTCCAGGAGGACGAGGTCGGGCTCTCGGGCCAGCGCCCGGGCCAGGGCGACCCGCTGTTGCTGCCCGCCGGAGAGCTGGTCGGGCCGACGGGCACCCATCTCGAGGTCCAGGCCCACGAGGAGGAGGAGCTGCTCGATGCGTGCGGTCCGGCCGGGCGCGCGCCGGGGCACGCCGAAGCCGATGTTCTCGGCGACGCTCAGGTGCGGGAAGAGCGCGCCCTCCTGGGCGAGGTACCCGATGCCGCGTCGCTCGGGCGGGGTGTCCAGGCCGGGGCCGCAGACCGCGGTGCCGCCGATGGTGACCAGGCCGGCGTCGGCCCGGTGGAAACCTGCGACCACGCGCAGGAGCGTGGTCTTGCCGCATCCCGACGGGCCGAGGATGGCCGTCGTCGATCCGCGGGTCACGTCGAGGTCGACATCGCGCAGGACGACATGGCGCCCGTGGGAGGCGGTGACCCCTCGAAGGGACAGTCCGCTCACGTGTTGACCTCCTCGGGTCGGCGCAGGACGAACCAGGTCAGTGGAGCCGACAGGACGATCATGGCGAGCGCATAGGGCGCGGCCAGGGCGTAGTCGAGCGCATCGCTCGCAGACCAGAAGGCGGTGGCGAGCGTCGTCGTCCCTGTCGGCGCCAGGAGCAGGGTCGCGGTCAGCTCGGTCGAGGTGGCGATGAAGACCAGCGCGAAGCCGCCGAGCACCCCGGGGAGTACAAGGGGAAGGACGACGCGACGCAGCGCGCGCAGCGGGGAGGACCCCAGTGCGCGCGCGGCCTCGACGAGCGAAGGCGGCGCTGCCCCGAAGGCCGCCCGGATGGAGACGGTGGCGCGCGGGACGAAGAGGATGACGTAGGCCACGACGAGGAGGACCGAGCTCTGGTACAGCGGGCCGAGCCATCGGATGGCCAGGGTGACCAGGGCCAGGGCGATGACCACCCCCGGGAGGGCGCTGGAGACGTAGGTCACGCGCTCGAGCGCCGTGGCCAGCACCCCCCGGCGCCGCTCCAGCAGCACGGCGAGGGGGAAGGCCGCGACGACGGTGACCGCGCCGGCGGCCACCGCGAGGGCCCCCGTGCTGGCCAGCGACCGGATCAGCTCCGGGGGCAACAGCGGTGCTCCGCCGCTCCCCAGCCAGCGCGTGAGGCTCGCCAGCGGGACCCCGAGCGCGAGGAGGACCAGGCCGGTCAGCCCGGCCAGGACCACGGGCAGCCAGCGCCCCAGGGGCACCGGCTCGGGGCGGCGCACCACGCCACTGCCCAGCCGGGTGTGGCGCCGCCGGCCCCGGAGGAGGTACTCGAGGCCGAGGAAGGTGGCACACAGACCCATGAGCACCAGGGCGAGCACGCCTCCGGCGCTGAGGTCGAAGGCGGCTTCGTACTGCTCGAGGATGGCGGTGGTGAAGGTCGGGTAGCGGAGCATCGCGAGGACGCCGAACTCGGCCAGCAGGTGGAGGGCGACGAGGAGCGCCCCGCCCAGGAGCGCGGGCCGCAGCTGGGGGAGGACGACCCGCCAGAAGGTGCGCCAGCGACCGAGGCCGAGCGATCGGGCCGTGTCCTCCCAGGACTGGTCGAGGCCCCGCAGGGCCGCCGAGCACGGCACGAAGACGAACGGCAGGTAGGACAAGGTCGTCACCAGTGCCGCCGCACCCAGGCCGTCCATGCCGGGCCGCAGCGACACCCACGCATAGGCGTTGACGAACGCCGGCACGGCCAGGGGCGCGACGAGGAGGACCCGCCAAACGCTCGCCCCCGGCAGGGTGGTCCGTTCCACCAGCCAGGCCGCGGTGACCCCCAGCACGACGCACGCGGTGACGGTGACGCCGACGAGGGCGAGGGTGTTGCCGAGCAGCTCGGCCACCCGGGGTCGCAGGAGCTGCGCGCGCGTCGCCCCCCATCCCTGTCCCGTGGCCTGGGCGCCGATGACGAGCAGGGGCAGGACGCAGACGGTCGCGACGACCAGGGCGGCCGCCGCGACCGAGGGCCCCGCCAGGGGGCGGGCCTGCAGGGTGCGCATCGCTCAGAGGATGCCGGCGTTGGTCATCAGCTCGATCACGGCTGCGCCGTTGAGTGCGGAGGGATCGACCGTGGGAGCCTCCAGGCTGTCCAGGGCAGGCAAGGCGGGGTCGGACGCGGAGCCGGTGCCCACGGCATACTCCATCGACTGGCTGGTGGAGAGGATCTGCTGGCCCTTCGGGCCGGTGATCCACGCCAGGAAGGCCTGCGCAGCTGCGGGATTGGCGCTGGACTTCAGCACCCCGCCACCGCTCACCGAGACGAAGGCGCCCACGTCCTGGCCCTTGAAGTAGTGCAGCTTGGTGTTGCCGCTGCCCTCCTTGGTCTTGGCCTGGTCCTTGTACCAGTAGTAGTGGTAGATCACGCCCATCGGGATCTCCCCGGCGTTGACGGCCTTCATCGTCGCGGTGTTGTTCTGGTAGACCTGCGCGTTGGCCTTCAGGCCCGCGAGCCAGTCGGCGGTCGCCTTCTCGCCCTTGGCGGCCAGCATCCCGGCCACGATGGCCTGGAAGTCGGCCCCTCCGGCGGCGGCACCCCACTGACCGGCATACCTCGGGTCCTGCAGGTCCATGAGGGATGCGGGGAGGTCGGCCTCGGCGATCTTGCTGGGGTTGTAGACCAGGACGGTGGACCGGGCAGCGATCCCGGTCCAGGCGCCGCTGCTGGGGCGGTATGCCGTGCCGACGCCTTCCAGCGTGGCCTTCTCGACCGGCGCGAGCAGGCCCGCCTTCTCGACGAGGGTCATGGCGGGCGAGTTCTCGGTGACGAAGACGTCCGCCGGGCTCTTGGCGCCCTCGGCGACGATCTGGGAGCCCATGGAGGCGTCCTTGCCCTGCCGCACCTGCACGGTGATGCCGGTGTCGGCCGTGAAGCCGTCCACCCACTCCTTGACCAGGTCCTCGTGCTGCGCGCTGTAGAGCGTGATCGACCCGGAGGGGCTTGCGCCGGCGGTGCTGCTGCTCGGCGCCGAGGTCGTCGACCCCGTGCCGCAGGCGGCGAGGGTCAACGCGGTGAGGACGGTGGTCGCCGTGGTGATGAGGCGGCGGGACATGGGCTCGAACCTGTCTGTTGGGAGTAGGTTAGGTGAGCCTAACCTATCTTCTCTGATGGGTAGGACCTCGGGGCGCTCGCCCGCGGACCACCATGTGGACGGTGATGATCAGGTGGGGCGCGCGTGGCAGGGTGTGTCTCGTGAGCACCACCAGCGCCGCCACCGCGGCCCTCATTATCGCCTAGCGCGACGAGACTCCTCGTCGCGCAGACCTCCCGACCCGGGGGGTCTTTTTGTTTGACCAGACGGTCAGGCAAAGGGCGCGAGGGCCACACCCCGACCCGGACGTGGCGCGACGAGGAGAGCAGGGACCACACCCCGGTCCCGTTGCAGGAGAGCATGACCCGCACGACCCGCCCCGACCCAGGACGCTGAGATGACGACCGATCTGCATGTCTACGACACCACGCTGCGCGACGGCGCACAGCAGGAGGGCCTCAACCTCTCCGTGACGGACAAGTTGGCGATCGCTCGTCACCTGGACGACCTCGGGGTGGGCTTCATCGAGGGTGGCTGGCCGGGCGCGAACCCCAAGGACACCGAGTTCTTCGCCCGCGCGGCCAGGGAGCTCGACCTGCGGAACGCGACCCTGGCGGCCTTCGGTGCGACGCGGCGTGCCGGTGGCGCCGCGTCCACCGACCCCCTCGTCCGGGCCCTCCTCGACAGCCAGGCGTCGGTCATCACGCTGGTGGCCAAGTCGCACACAGGGCATGTCGAGCGGGCTCTGCGCACCACGCTCGCCGAGAACCTGGCGATGATCCGGGACACGGTGGGCTTCCTCGTCGGCGAGGGGAGGCGGGTCTTCCTCGACGCCGAGCACTTCTTCGACGGGTATGCCGTGGACCGGGCCTACGCGCTGGAGGCCCTGCGGGCGGCGGCCGAGTCCGGTGCCGAGGTCCTCGCCCTGTGCGACACCAACGGTGGGATGCTACCCACCCAGGTCGCCGACGTCGTCGCCGATGTCGTCGGCACCCTCGGCCTGGGCGCCGACCATGACACCCGAGTGGGCATCCACTGCCACAACGACACCGGCTGCGCCGTCGCCAACTCCATGGCCGCGGTCGACGCCGGGGCCCGGCACGTCCAGGGCACGGTCAATGGCTACGGCGAGCGCACCGGCAACGCCAACCTCGTCACCGTCGTCGCCAACCTCCAGCTCAAGCGAGGCCTGCCGCTCGTCGAGCCGCACCGGCTGCAGGAGGCGACCCGGATCAGCCATGCGATCTCCGAGGTGACCAACGTCCCGCCCTACTCGCGCCAGCCCTACACCGGTGCCAGCGCCTTCGCACACAAGGCCGGCCTGCACGCGAGCGCGATCAAGGTCGACCCGGACCTCTACCAGCACATGGACCCCAAGCACGTCGGCAACGACATGCGCATGCTCGTCTCGGACATGGCCGGCCGTGCCTCGATCGAGCTCAAGGCCAAGGAGCTGGGCTTCGCCCTCGACGCCCAGTCCGAGGCGGACAGCGAGTTGATGAAGCGGGTGCTCGCCTCGGTGAAGGACAAGGAGCTGCGCGGCTACACCTTCGACGCCGCCGACGCCTCCTTCGACCTGTTGCTGCGCCGGGAGCTCGACGGTGGCCTGCCGTCCTTCTTCGATGTCGAGTCGTGGCGGGTCATCACCGATGCCCGCGGCGAGGGCGACGCGCTGTCCGAGGCGACTGTCAAGCTCACCGCGGGGGACAAGCGCTATGTCCGCACCGGTGAGGGCAATGGCCCGGTCAACGCCCTCGACCAGGCCCTGCGCTCGGCGCTCGCTCGCGCTTACCCGGCGATCGAGAACTTCGAGCTCGTCGACTACAAGGTGCGCATCCTCGACGCCTCCCATGGCACCGATGCCGTGACTCGAGTGCTCATCGAGACCAGCGACGGCACGACGACGTGGACGACGATCGGCGTCGCGGCCAACATCCTCGAGGCGAGCTGGGATGCCCTCGTCGAGTCGGTGACCTACGGCCTGCTTCGTGCCGACATCAGCCCACTCTGAGCCCGTGTCGATCTCCTTCAGCGGGATTCCGCACGAGGCCGCCGACTTCTATGCGCGCCTCGAAGCCGAGAACACCAAGGCCTTCTGGGCCGCCCACCAGGCCGAGTACCTCGCGCACGTCCGCGAGCCGATGACCGCGCTGCTCGGTGCGCTCGAGGACGAGTTCGGCGCCGGGCACGCCTTCCGGCCGCACCGGGACGTGCGTTTCGCGGCGGACAAGACACCCTTCAAGACCCACCAGGGCATCTTCGTCAAGGCCGCACCGGCCGCCGGTTGGTATGCCGAGGTCTCGGCGGACGGCTTCCGCCACGGCGCCGGCTGCTACCACATGGACGCCCCGGCGCTGGGCGCCTTCCGACAGGCCGTCGACGGGCCGCGCGGGGGTGAGCTCGAGGGCATCCTCGGCGGTCTGCAGGATGCCGGATGGGAGGTCACGGGCGACCAGCTCAAGACCGCGCCCCGTGGCTGGAGCCGTGACCACCCGCGCATCGACCTGCTCCGGCACCGGTCGGTGAGCGTGATGCAGTGGATCGACGAAGGTGACGTCGTGACCTCCCCGGCCCTGGCGGACGCCGTGCGCGAGGGATGGCGCGACCTGCGGCCTCTCGTGGAGTGGTTCGCGGACGTCATCCCGCCGGAGTGAGCACCGCCTCCAGCACGGCCAGCAGGCGCTGACGCAGCGCATTGGAGCGCTCACTGAACGCGCGTTGGCGCGCAACGTACTCCGCTCGACCCTCGGGGGTCTCGATCCGGACCGGCTGCAGCCCCAGGTCCACCAGGTCGTAGGGCGAGGCCTGCATGTCGAGGACACGGATCTCACGCGCCAGGTCGAAGGCCTCGAGGGTGAGCGCGCTGGGCACCAGTGGCGCCAGCTTGAAGCACCACTTGTAGACATCCATGCCCGCATGCAGGCAGCCGGGCTGCTCGGTGTCCACCTGTCCTTCCCGCGTGGGGGAGAGGGTGTTGAGCGGCGCCCCACTGGGGGTGAAGAAGCGGAAGGCATCGAAGTGGCTGCACCGCACCGTCGCCGACTCTGTCACGGCGTCGGTGCCTGCCGAGCCGAGCCGGAGTGGCCACTTCTCGTGTCGCACACCGTCATTGGGTATGCCGTGCACCATCGCCCATTCGTGGAGCCCGAAGCACCCCAGGGTCGCTGGCCGGGACAGGGTCGCGCGCAGGAGCCCGTGGACGAAGTCGATGGTGCGGCCGCGGTCCCGGACGAAGCTCTCCACGTCGAGGGTGGCCACGTCGCCGTCGGTGCGGTAGAAGCGCCAGCCGGCGCGCGGCATACCGGCCGCGTCGGCAAGCCCCACGCCCGGTCCGGGATGCCACCGCGCAAGGCGACCGGGGGTGAAGTTGTAGTACTCGAAGAGGAAGTCCTCGACCGGGTGCTTCTCACGGCGACCGCGCCGGGCGAGGTGCGCGCGGGTGCGCTCGGCCACTGCCCGGTGGTGCCGCTCCTCTAGGTCGCGCCACGTGTCGAGGGCGAGCACGGTCACGGGCGCAGGCACCGCACCACGGTAGGTGATCGCCGTAGGGTTGGGGACATGCGCATCGCGAGATTCACGACGGGGGAGGACCCGGCATACGGGCTGGTCGACGGGGCCGGCGCGAAGATCGCCGAGATCACCGGTGACCCGCTCTACATGAAGATCGAGCTGACCGGCCGCACGTATGCCGTCGACGACGTCCGCCTGCTGGCGCCGGTCATCCCGCGGAGCAAGGTCATCGGCATCGGCAAGAACTACGCCGACCACGCCGCCGAGATGGGGGGCGAGGCGCCGGCCGAGCCGCTGATGTTCCTCGTGCCCAACACCGCGGTCGTCGGTCCGGGCGACCCCGTCGTCATGCCGCCGCAGTCGCAGAACGTGCACTACGAGGGCGAGCTCGCCGTCGTCATCGGCCGCATGTGCAAGGACGTGGCCCCCGAGGACGCGATGTCGGTGATCTTCGGCTACACCTGCGCCAACGACGTGACGGCGCGTGACCTGCAGTCCTCGGACGGCCAGTGGTCGCGCGCCAAGGGCTTCGACACCTTCTGCCCGCTCGGGCCGTGGATCGAGACCGACCTGGACCCGGCCGACCAGCGGCTCGTCGTCCGGCGGGACGGCGAGGTCGTGCAGGACGGCCACACCTCGGACATGGTGCACGGCATCGCGGCCCTGATCGCCCATGCGTCGGCGGCCTTCACCCTCCTGCCGGGGGACGTCATCCTCACCGGCACGCCCGCGGGTGTCGGGCCGGTGCAGCCGGGCCAGCGGGTCGAGGTCGAGATCAGCGACATCGGCGTGCTCAGCAATCCGTTCGTCCGTCACTAGGCTGGGCCCACCATGAGTGAGAAGCCCAGCCCTGCCCTGCCCGAGATCCCCGACCTGCCCGGGACGGTCCGGCTGCGCGTCGCGCCCTCGCCGACCGGCGACCCGCACGTCGGCACGGCCTACATGTCGCTGTTCAACCTGGCGTTCGCGCGCCAGCAGGACGGGCGTTTCCTGCTCCGCATCGAGGACACTGACCGGGCGCGCTTCCGCGCGGACTCCGAGCAGCAGGTCTTCGACACGTTGCACTGGCTGGGGCTGACCTGGGACGAGGGCCCCGACACCGGCGGCCCGTGCGCGCCGTACCGCCAGAGCGAGCGACTGGACACCTATCGCCCCTATGTCGACCGGCTGCTCGCCGAGGGCAAGGCCTATGAGTGCTGGTGCTCGACCGAGCGCCTGGCCCAGATGCGCGAGATCCAGCAGAAGACCAAGCAGCCGACCGGCTATGACCGCCTCTGCCATGGCAAGACCCGCGAGGAGCGGGCCGCGATGCCCGGCTTCTCCGAGACCCCCGTCGTGCGGATGCTCATCCCCGACGACGTCGAGCTCGAGTTCGACGACCTCATCCGCGGCTCGGTCTCGGCACCTCGCCCGGACGACCAGGTCATCCTCAAGGCCGACGGCTTCCCGACCTACCACCTCGCCGTCGTCGTCGACGACCACGAGATGGGCATCACCCACGTCGTGCGGGGCGAGGAGTGGATCTCCTCGACGCCCAAGCACATCCTGCTCTACCGCTGGTTCGGGCTCACGCCACCGAAGTTCGCGCACATGCCGCTGCTGCGCAACACCGACAAGTCCAAAATCTCCAAGCGCAAGAACCCTGCGGCCCGGCTCACCTGGTTCCAGGAGCAGGGCTACCTGCCCGAGGCGCTGGTCAACTTCCTCGCCCTGCTGGCCTATCCGCCGGCCCAGGACGAGGAGGGCAACGACAAGGAGTTCTTCACCTTCGAGGAGTTCAGCAAGGACTTCGACTGGCGCAAGGTCAACCCCGTCGGGCCGATCTTCGACCTCAAGAAGCTCGACTGGCTCAATGGCGTCCACCTCCGCGAGCTCGACCTCGGCGACTTCACCAGCCGGCTGCTGCCCTTCCTCGTCGCCGACGGCGTCCTCTCGGACAACCCCTCGCTGGGGGAGCTGGCCCGGCTCAAGTCCGTCGCCGCGCTGATCCAGACCCGGATCACGCACCTCACCGAGGCGTCCGCCTTGGTGCGCCCGTTCTTCGTCGGGGACGACGCCCTGGAGATTGCCGAGGACGCGCGAGCAGGCCTGGGCGAGAACGCTGCCGAGGTGCTCGACGCGGCGGCCAAGGCGCTCGGGGACATCGACGACCACGGCACCGGTGTGCTGGGGAGCGACTCCAACTGGAATGCCGGCACCATCGAGACCGCACTGCGGTTCGCCATCGTCGAGGGTCTGGGCGTGAAGCCGAAGTTCGCCTTCGGGCCGCTGCGGACGGCCGTCTCCGGAGCCCGGATCAGCCCGCCGCTCTTCGAGTCGATGGAGATCCTCGGCAAGACCTCCACGCTCTCGCGGCTGTCCGCCCTCCGCGAGACGCTCTGACCCCAGAGGCCGGTATGCCGTCCGGTCGCCCTCGTCCGTCGGCGCTCCTTCTCGACGCCGATGGGACCCTGTGGGACACCCGGACGGCGATGGAGGCGGCGGGTGCCGCCGGCGTCCGGGCGGCCTGGCCCGGTGTCGCGGACGACGTGGCGGCCGGGGCTGCTCGGAGGTACCGGAGCGACCCGACCAATGTGTTCGGGGCCTTCGTGGCGGGGGAGCTGACCTTCGAGGAGATGCGCCGGACCCGGCTGCGTGAGGTCGCCGCGGAGGCGGGCCTTCCGTGGACCGATGACGCGCCGTCGCTCTTCGAGAGCGCCTACGGCCCGCAGTTCGCGCGGTCGCTGGAGGCCTTCGAGGACACGGTCGACCTGCTCCGCTGGTGCGCGGGTTCTGGCGTTCCCGTGCGGATCCTGACGAACTCGTCCCAGGAGTACACCCGGCAGAAGGTGGTCGCCACAGGGCTCGCTGCCCACCTTGACCTCGATGCCCTGTGCTCGCGCGACTGCCTCGGCGTGGGAAAGCCGGAGCCGTCGGTCTTCGTCCACGCCTGTGAGCGGATGGGCTCCCTGGTCTCGGAGGTGCTCTACGTCGGCGATGAGCTCGCCGCCGACGCGCTCGGGGCGGCCGATGCGGGCCTGATGTCGGCCTGGCTCGTGCGCGAGGACGGGGACCCGGCCGGGGAGGTGCGCCCCACGGCCGAGAGGTACGCCCGGGCGGAGGCACGCGGCATACCGGTCATCGGCTCACTGCGTGAGGTGCCGGGGCTGTTCGGGGTGGGGGAGTCCTCGGAGGACGCCCGCTGATTTGGGGCACCGCGGGGGGTTGGGTAGTATCTCCCCTCGGTTCGCCGAACGGCCACAGGCCGGGCGGCATACCCCTTGGGGTATAGTGTAATTGGCAACACTAGTGATTCTGGTTCACTCATTCTAGGTTCGAGTCCTGGTACCCCAGCCAGTCGGTGGCAGCCCACGCAGCCGCTGCCGATTTCGGAGAATCCCTGCCAGCAGGTAAGGTTTTCCTCCGTGCCCACCGGCCACAAGCGGGTGGGCACAAGCTAGGGCCCCGTTGTGTAGCGGCCTAGCACGCCGCCCTCTCAAGGCGGTAGCGCGGGTTCGAATCCCGTCGGGGCTACAACGATGAAGGCATCCGCTGACGCGGATGCCTTCACTCGTTTCAGCCCCTTCCAGGACCCACCGTCGGGGCTACCAATCGAAACGCACCCGCTGACGCGGGTGCGTTTTCGCTTCGGCGCGCTCAGTCGTGGCCGTGGGCCTCGTCCTGGGCCGCGGCGTGGCGGGCCAGGATCTCGGTCAGCTTGTTCGCGCCGGCGATGACCGTGGCCGCGTGCAGGCGCCCGGGCTGGCGCGAGAGCCGCTCGATGGGCCCGGAGATGGAGACCGCCGCGATGACGCGCCCGGAGGGGGAGCGGACCGGAGCGGAGACCGAGGCCACTCCGGGCTCGCGCTCACCGACCGACTGCGACCACCCGCGACGCCGCACCCCGGACAGGGTGGTCGCGTTGAAGGCCGCACCGATGAGGCCGCGGTGCAGCCGGTCCGGCTCCTCCCACGCCAGCAGCACCTGGGCCGCCGAGCCGGCGAGCATCGACAGGCTCGCGCCGACGGGGATCGAGTCCCGGAGCCCGACCGGGCGCTCTGCCGTCGAGACGCAGATGCGGTGGTCCCCTTGGCGCCGGAAGAGCTGCGCGCTCTCGTTGGTGTGATCACGCAGGGCGCCGAGGACCGGTCCGGCGGCCGCGAGGAGGCGATCCTCACCAGCGGCCGCCGCGAGCTCACCAAGGCGCGGACCGAGGACGAAGCGGCCCTGCAGGTCGCGCGAGACGAGCCGGTGGTGCTCCAGGGCCACGGCGAGGCGGTGCGCCGTCGGGCGTGCCAACCCCGTCGCAGTGACCAGCTGCGCCAGGGTCGACGGCCCGGACTCCAGGGCCCCCAAGACGATCGCGGCCTTGTCCAAAACGCCGACCCCACTCGACATGTCCATGCCTTGATATTGCCGTCTCGACTCATGAGACGCAAGTTCCACGGCGCAGCGGGCGTGCGAAGGTCGGAACGGCCGGCGGCGTCCACCCACGCCGGCGCGCCGACACGGCATACGAACAGCGCTGACGGGCCGCTTGCGGTCGAGGAAACCGGGAAGAGGACGCGGATGGGCAAGACCCTGGCGGAGAAGGTCTGGGAGTCGCACGTGGTGCGGCGCGGTGACGGTGAGCCCGACCTGCTCTACATCGACCTCCACCTCCTCCACGAGGTGACCAGCCCCCAGGCCTTCGACGGCCTCCGGATCGCCGGGCGCCCGGTGCGCCGGCCCGACCTCACGCTCGCCACCGAGGACCACAACGTCCCGACGACCCCGGGCCCGATCACCGACCCGATCTCGGCGACCCAGGTCGAGACGCTGCGCCGCAACTGCGCCGAGTTCGGCGTCACGCTCTACCCGATGGGCGACGCCGAGCAGGGCATCGTCCACGTCGTCGGCCCGCAGCTCGGCCTGACCCAGCCCGGCATGACCATCGTCTGCGGCGACAGCCACACCTCGACGCACGGGGCCTTCGGGGCGCTCGCCTTCGGCATCGGCACCAGCGAGGTCGAGCACGTCCTCGCGACCCAGACGCTGCCGCTCAAGCCGTTCCGCACCATGGCGATCACCGTCGAGGGGGAGCTCGCGGAAGGCGTGAGCGCCAAGGACATCGTCCTGGCCGTCATCGCCAAGATCGGCACCGGTGGGGGACAGGGCTACGTCCTGGAGTTCCGCGGCTCGGCGATCCGTGCGCTGTCCATGGAGTCCCGGATGACGGTGTGCAACATGTCGATCGAAGCCGGTGCGCGTGCCGGCATGATCGCGCCCGACGAGATGACCTTCGACTACCTCCGTGGGCGCGACCACGCACCCACCGGTGCGGAGTGGGATGCCGCCGTCGAAGCCTGGTCCCAGTTGGTGACCGACGAGGACGCAGTCTTCGACAACGAGGTCGTCCTCGACGCCGCGGAGCTGACCCCCTTCGTCACGTGGGGCACCAACCCTGGCCAGGGTGCACCGCTCGGGTCGGCCGTGCCCGACCCCGAGACGATGGGCGACGACAACGAGAAGGCCGCGGCCCAGCGCGCCCTGGACTACATGGGCCTGCAGGCCGGCACCCCGCTGCGCGAGGTGGCCGTCGACACCGTCTTCGTCGGGTCGTGCACCAACGGTCGCATCGAGGACCTGCGGGACGTCGCCAGCGTCCTCAGGGGCCGCCGGGTCGCCGACAGCGTGCGGATGCTCGTGGTGCCGGGCTCGGCGCGGGTCCGCCTGCAGGCCGAGGCCGAGGGTCTGGGTGAGATCTTCGAGGCGGCCGGGGCCCAGTGGCGTCTGCCCGGTTGCTCGATGTGCCTGGCGATGAACCCGGACAAGCTCGCCCCGCAGGAGCGGAGCGCCTCGACCAGCAACCGCAACTTCGAGGGACGGCAGGGCAAGGGCGGTCGCACCCACCTCGTGAGCCCGCTCGTCGCGGCCGCGACGGCCGTGCGCGGGACCTTGTCGAGCCCGGCCGACCTCGAGCCCGTGGCAGCCGATGCCGGCGCCGGACAGGAGCACTGACATGGAGGCCTTCACCACGCACACCGGCATCGGCGTGCCCCTGCGGCGGAGCAATGTCGACACCGACCAGATCATCCCCGCCGAGTACCTCAAGCGGGTCACGAAGTCGGGTTTCGAGGACGGCCTCTTCGCGGCGTGGCGTCGCGACGACACCTTCGTCCTCAATGCGGCGCCGTATGCCGCGGGCTCGGTCCTCGTCGCCGGCCCCGACTTCGGCACGGGGTCCTCGCGCGAGCACGCCGTCTGGGCGCTCATGAACTACGGCTTCCGGGTCGTCATCTCCAGCCGGTTCGCGGACATCTTCCGGGGGAACAGCGGCAAGCAGGGACTGCTCACCGCAGTCTGCAGCCAGGACGACGTCGAGCTCCTCTGGAAGTACCTCGAGAACCATCCCGGGGCCTCGGTCACGGTCGACCTCGCGTCTCGGACGGTGACCGCCGGGGACATCGTGGCCTCCTTCGAGGTCGACGACTACACCCGCTGGCGGCTGCTCGAGGGCCTCGATGACATCTCCCTGTCGCTGCGCCACGAGGCGGACATCACCGACTACGAAGCCGGCCGGCCGGCCTGGAAGCCGGTCACGACGCCCCGCTGAGGCCGATCCTGGGCCGAATCCGCTGTGCGACACGCCGTGTCGCACAGCGGATTTCAGTGTCCGGGAGCACATCGCCCCCCTGGGGCCTCTGTGACTTGTGTGACCAGTGTGACTCGAGGGCCCGTTGCACTTGGCTGGGCTCCAGTCCAAGAGAGATGCGAGAAGCGTTGTCGCGCAGCGGAATTCACAACTTCCGGTGCGTGCCGGGTGGCGCACTGCTCGCGACCCGTGCCGTGAGCTGGAAGTGTCCCGCCACGGGCCAAAGGCCCTGTGCGACAACGGATCGCGCCCAAGGGTGATGGATTCGCGCGGATGCGCGTCCTAACGTTTTTTCAGGCCGGATGCACCGGCCTCACCACGCCGGGATCGCTCGGCGCCGGACCCATATCGATGGAGCTGAAATGAACAAGGGAGACCTGGTCAAGGCACTCGAGGGGCGCCTCGGCTCGCGCAAGGCCGCGACCGACGCCCTGGAGGCGGTGCTCGACGTCATCATCCGCGAGGTCACCAAGGGCGGCAAGGTCGGCATCACCGGCTTCGGCACCTTCGACCGCGTGGAGCGTGCGGCGCGCACCGGCCGCAACCCGCACACCGGCGCCTCGGTGCGCATCCCCAAGGCGAAGTCGCCGCGCTTCCGTGCCGGCGCTGCGTTCAAGGGCTACGTCAAGTCCCCGAGCACCCTGCCGAAGTCGGCGCCCGCGGCAGCGCGCGCCGCCGCCGGCAGGGCCACCGCGCCCGCCAAGGCTGCGACGAAGAAGGCGGCCCCGGCCAAGGCTGCTCCCGCGAAGGCGGCCGCGAAGAAGGCCGCGCCGGCCAAGGCTGCTCCCGCGAAGGCTGCCGCGAAGAAGGCGGCACCGGCCGAGAAGGCCGCTCCGGCCAAGGCTGCGGCCGCGAAGGCTGCGTCGGCGAAGAAGGTCGTGGCCAAGAAGGCTGCTCCGGCCAAGGCGGCTCCCGCGAAGGCTGTCGCGAAGAAGGCGGCTCCGGCCAAGGCTGCGCCGGCGAAGAAGGTCGTGGCCAAGAAGGCTGCTCCGGCCAAGTCTGCCCCCGCCAAGGCGGCGCCCGCGAAGAAGGTCGTGGCCAAGAAGGCCGCTCCGGCCAAGGCGGCCCCCGCGAAGAAGGCAGCGGCCAAGAAGAAGTGACCTTCGGTCGTTGACGGGGGCCGGCGCCGCAGGCGCTGGCCCCCGTTGCTGTGGTCCGGGCTGCCCGGCACAGGGCCGGGGTCAGCGGATGCGCTGGCCGGCCCCGATCCCCACGATCCACACCCGGGTGGCAGCGGTCTGGTCCGTGGTCAGCTCGACACTGACCCGCTGGCCCACGCGCAGGTGACGCAGGCCCGATCCCGCCAGTGCCTCGGCGGACCAGGCAATCTCGCGTCCGTCGTCGAGCAGGGCGCTGCCGCCGGAGTCACTGGTGGTGTGGACGGTGGCCTGCACGCTCGGCAGCGTAGCCGAGGAGGGCGGTGCGGGTGCGCGGGCCGACGCCGATCCGCACCGCTGACGCCAGGCTCTCCTCGTCGTCGACGTCGACGCGCAGGCTCTCCAGCGGCAGGTCGAGTCGGGTGGCGCCCAATGCTTCGTGACGGGCTGCGCTCCCGGGCCCGAAGGACGAGACGAAGGCAGCGGGGTCAGTCGTCATCAGCATCGCCGTGCCCGAGCCCTCCCAGTCCGGCACGACCGCATAGCGGTGTGCGGCGCCCTGGGCGAGCGCCTCGCGCAGGTCCCCGGGGACCAGGCACGGGTGGTCGGCGAGCAGGACCGCCCCGGCCCTGACTCCCGTGGCCTGGAGTGCCCGTATGCCACTCGCTGCAGCGGCGTCGAGGCCCCGGCCGGCATCGGGGACGAGATGGATCGGCCCGAGGCGGCTGGCCGCGTCGGCGCTCACCGCATCGGCGGTCACCACGACGACGCGCTCCGGGCCGACGGTGTCGATGGCGGCCGCGATGGTGTCGAGGGCGATCGCCAGGGCCACGTGAGCGCGCAGGCCGGGCTCGAGGCGCGACTTGGCGTCCGGGCCGCCCTTGACGGGCAGGACGACCCCCCAGCCTCGTTCGCGGACCATGGTCGGATTCTCCCAAGGACGGAGGACCGCACGACACGGTGCCCGACCCGTGGCTGGTGCTCGACACCTCGCACCGTGGGGGCAAGGATGTCGGGGATCCGAAAGGAGGGCACGTGGCACGACCTCGCCAGAAGCGACCCCCGGCATTCCTCTTCGCCGTGGCCCTGTTGCGGCCGCTGCTCATGCTCCTCACCCGACGCCGTTGGTCCGGAGCCGAGCACCTCGTCATCGACCGCGGCTCGGTCGTCGTGGCCAACCACACCTCGTATGCCGATCCGTTGGTCGTCGCGCACTACCTCAACGACAACGGGATCCACCCCAACTTCCTCGGCAAGGTCGAGGTCTTCCAGGTCCCCGTCATCGGCGCCCTGCTGACGGCCGCCGGCCAGATCCCCGTCTACCGCGACACCGGCCAGGCCGCCGATGCCTACCGGGCTGCGGTGGCCGCCGTGAACGAGGGCCGGTGCGTCACCATCTACCCGGAGGCCACGCTCACCCGTGACCCGGACCTCTGGCCGATGCGGGGGAAGACCGGAGCGGCGCGCATCGCGTTGCAGACGCGCTGCCCGGTGATCCCGGTCGCGCAGTGGGGTGCCGAGCAGATCATCGGCCCCTACTCCAGCCGACCCCACCTCCTGCCCCGCAAGGAGGTCATCGTGCGCGCCGGGCCGCCGGTGGACCTCAGCGACCTGCACGAGCGAGGAATCAGCCGGGACGTGCTCGCCGAGGCGACCGACCGGATCATGGCCGCGATCACCGCACTCCTCGAGGACCTGCGCGGTGAGCAGGCACCCGCCGAACGATTCGACCCGCGCGCCGCCGACATCCCCGGCACGGGCAACCCCGGCACGGCAACTTCTCAGAAGGGCACCTCATGACGACGGCAGCAGTCTTCGGCACGGGAAGCTGGGGCACGGCCTACGCCATGGTCCTGGCGGACGCAGGCACGACGGTGCGCATGTGGGGACGCCGCTCCGAGATGGTGGACCAGATCAACGCCGGGATGAACGACACCTACCTGCCCGGAGCCGCACTCCCCGGCCTGATCACGGCGACGACCGCCCCGGAGGAGGCCGCCGAGGGGGCCGACATCGTCGTGTTGGCCGTCCCCAGCCAGACGCTGCGCGCCAACCTCGACCAGTGGGGCGGCGTGCTGCCCGCGGATGCCGCGGTGGTCTCACTGATGAAGGGCGTCGAGCTCGGCACGACGAAGCGGATGAGCGAGGTCATCGAGGAGGTCGCCGGTGTCGACCGCGACCGCGTCGTCGTCGTCTCCGGCCCCAACCTGGCCCGGGAGATCGCGCTCAAGCAGCCGGCGGCGAGTGTCGTCGCCTGCCGCGACGAGACGGTTGCGGAGAAGGTCGCGAGTGCGTGCGCCGCGCCCTACTTCCGGCCCTACACCGGCACCGACGTGGTCGGCACCGAGATCGCCGGGGCGGTCAAGAATGTCATCGCGCTCGCCGTCGGCATGGCCGAGGGGCTGGGCTTCGGCGACAACTCCAAGGCCTCGCTCATCACCCGCGGACTGGCCGAGACGATGCGGCTGGGGATGGCGCTGGGCGGGGAGGCCCCGACCTTCGCCGGGCTCGCGGGAGTGGGTGACCTCATCGCCACCTGCATGTCCCCGCTGTCGCGCAACCACTCCTTCGGGGTGCGGCTGGGGCAGGGCATGTCGGTCTCCGAGGTCATCGCCCACACCAGCCAGACGGCCGAGGGCGTGAAGTCCTGCACGTCGATCCTGGACCTGGCCCGCAAGCACGGCGTCGACGTGCCGATCATCGAGCAGGTCCACGCCATGATCGTCGAGGAGCGATCGGCGGAGGACGTCGTGCGCGCCCTCTTGTCCCGGCCCCGCAAGGCCGAGTCGGCCTGACCGGAGCGCGCCCGGGTCAGAGGAGGGTGTCCAGGGCCTGAGCCAGGTCGCGCCACAGGTCCTCGACGTCCTCGATGCCGACCGAGAGGCGGATCAGCGTCTCGGGGACCAGCTCGGGCTCGGTGACGTAGCGCCGGCGCCGCTCGATCTGGCTCTCGACGGCCCCCAGGCTCGTCGAGTGCACCCACAGCCGCGTCGACTCGCAGACTCGCTCGGCGCGCGCCCCGTCGCCCACGGTGTCGAAGGCGAGCATCGCGCCGCTGCCCGGATAGCGGACCCGGGCCACGCCGGCATGGGTGGCGAGGCGCTCGGCGATCACGCGGGCGTTGGCCTCGGCCCGATCCAGGCGCACGGCGAGGGTGCGCAGCCCCCGCAGGGCCAGCCAGGCCTCCATCGGGCCGGCGACCGCGCCGACGTCGTGGCGGTACTTGGCCAGGCGTGCCCGCAGCGCTCGACCGGCCTCGTCCGCGCGGGTGGCGAGCACCCCGAGCAGGACGTCGCTGTGGCCGGCGATGTACTTCGTGCCCGAGTGCAGGACGATGTCGGCGCCCAGGGTGAGCGGCCGTTGGCGCAGCGGTGTGGCGAAGGTGTTGTCGATGACCGTGACGACGCCGGCTGCACGTGCCGCCGCGCAGAGCCGGGGCAGGTCGGCCAGCTCCATCATCGGGTTGGTCGGTGACTCGAGCCAGAGCTGGTCGGCGCCGTCGAGGGCGGCCTCGACGGCCTCGGCGTCGGTGGTGTCGACGATCCGGAGCTCGAGCGCACCCTCGGCCGCGCGCTCGCGCAGCATCGTCGTCGTGCCCATGTAGCCGATCGGAGAGGCCACCACGACCCCGCCGTGGGGGAGGAGGGACAGGGCAGCGGCCACCGCCGCCATGCCGGCGCCGAGCACCAGGGCCTCACCCTCCTCGAGGGCGCCGATCGCTTCCTCCAGGGCGGTCCAGGTCGGGTTGCCGTCGCGGATGTAGCCCTCCGCGCCTCCGGCGTGATAGGTCGAGGTGAGGACGAGCGGCGCGCCGACCTGGCCGCCTGGTGTGCGCGGCTCACGGCCCAGGGCCACCAGCTGGGTGGCGGGGGCCAAGGACTCAGCCTGATCGGCCATGGTGGCTCCTTCGTTCGCGGGGCGGGGGCCGGATAGGCTCGGCGGCGATGAATGCCGATGCCAGCGACCACGCGCAGCCTACGACCCGGAAGGTGCGCATCGCCCTCGTGTTCGGAGGCCGATCCTCGGAGCACGAGGTGTCCTGCTCCACGGCGGCCAGCGTGCTCTCCGCTTTGGACCGGGACCGCTACGACGTGATCCCGGTGGGCATCGCCCGCGACGGCCACTGGGTGCTCGCGCCGGACGACCCCGCGCAGTTCCGGCTCGACTCCGGCCACCGGCCGAGCGTGGACACCACAGCCGCCAGCGTCATCCTGCCGACGAGTGCGACCGACAAGCGGCTCGTCGTCCACGAGCCGGGTCAGCCGCCGGAGAGCCTGGGCGAGGTCGACGTCGTCTTCCCGTTGCTGCACGGTCCGTTCGGTGAGGACGGCACCATCCAGGGCATGTTCGACCTCGCCGACGTCCGCTACGTCGGCTCGGGGGTGACCGCCTCGGCGACGATGATGGACAAGCACGTGATGAAGGTCGTCTTCGCCGCGGCCGGGCTGCCCGTCGGCCCCTATGTCGTCGTCACCGACCGCGACTGGGCACGCGACCCCGAGGCGGCGCTGGCGCGCGTGGATGCCGCCGGCCTGGAGTACCCCGTCTTCGTCAAGCCCGCGCGCGCCGGCTCGAGCTTCGGCATCACGCGCGTCACCGAGCCGGCGGGCCTGCGTGCGGCCATCGAGACCGCTCGCGAGCACGACCCCAAGGTCGTCATCGAGCAGGGCATCTTCGGCCGGGAGATCGAGTGCGGTGTGCTCGACGGTCGCGGCGCGGAGCTGCCCCGGGCCTCGGTGCTGGGGGAGTGCCGGGTCGTGGCCAACCACGACTTCTACGACTTCGACGCCAAGTACCTCCACGCCGAGGACGTCGTCCTCCAGATGCCGGCGGAGGTCGACCCCGAGGTTGCCGAGCGGATCCGGGCCCTGGCGGTCGAGGCCTTCCTCGCCGCCGGGTGCGAGGGCCTGGCCCGCGTCGACTTCTTCCTCACCCCCGCCGGCGAGATCCTGCTCAACGAGATCAACACGATGCCCGGCTTCACGCCGACGTCGATGTACCCCCGGATGTGGGCGGCGACCGGGCTGTCCTACCCGGACCTCATCGACGAGCTCGTCACGCTCGCGCTCGAGCGGCGGGTCGGCCTGCGCTGAGCCCGTGTTGGGCCCGGCCGGGTGCGTGCCACGGGAGCGGCATATGGCACTCATGGCACGCATGCCTGGCGGTCACCCCGGGAGGTGACTCAACGGCATACCAACCCATTGGTCGGAAGGGCTCGGACCGCCGCCGAGAAGGCCGGCAGCAGCAGCGGCTCGGGGGCGTAGGCCTTCGGCACGAGCACTTCGAGCGCGGGATCGGTGCCGAAGGAGCGGAAGCGGGTGCCGTCACTGAGCTCCTCGGGGATCCAGCCGACCCCGTCGACCTCGATGCACTGCACCTCCGTGGGCGCGAGCGCGTCGAAGCCGCAGCGCGCGATGATCGCCGGGTCCCCCCAGGCCTGGGTCGCCCCGTCGGCGTCGGTCCCGCGTCGCGCGTGGCCGGAGACCTCCATCGGGTATGCCGCGGCCGCGCTCGCGCAGGCCGGCTCACCGTCGCGTGGCGCGGAGGAGACCTCGATCGTGCCGTCGGTGCACCCGGCGACGACGAGGACGGCGGCAGCGCCGAGCGCCGCCGCCGTCCGTCGGGGGAGGGGAAGGGACATCCCTACACGTGCACGACCGTGCACGTGAGGGTGCGCGTGATCCCCTCGACGTCCTGGATCTTCGCGATGACCAGGCGCCCGAGGGCGTCGACGGTGTCGGCCTCGACGCGGGCGATGACGTCGTAGGGGCCGGTGACGTCCTCGGCCATCGCGACGCCCTCCAGAGCCGCGATCGACTGGGCCACGCTGGACGCGCGACCGACCTCGGTCTGGATCAGGATGTACGCCTGGACCACTGGGATCACCTCGTTGTTCGCTGTGGAGCCGGGCCTCCTGTCGGGCCGACTGCCCCAGACGCTACCGTGCCGAGGGTCGGTCCGTCTCGGAGGGAGGTGCAGGACATCGTGGCCACGACGCACGACGACGGGGGCCCACGCCTGCAGGAGGAGTCAGAGGGCACGGTCCTCGAGCGGATCTTCCCCCTCCTGCCGGGTGGTCCGGGCGTCCTGCTCGGCCCCGGCGACGATGCCGCGATCCTCGCGACCGGAGCGTCCGTCATCGCCACCACCGACTCGATGGTGCGGGGCCGCGACTGGCGCGACGACTGGTCCACCGGCCACGACGTGGGCGTCAAGCTCGTCGCGCAGAACGTGGCCGACGTCGCCGCCATGGGGGGCGTGACCACCGGGCTGCTGGTCTCCCTCATGGCCGACCCCGAGCTCGCCGTAGCCTGGGTCGAGGACTTCGCGCGGGGCGTGGGGGAGGGAGCGCGCCGGGCCGGGTGTGCCGTGCTGGGTGGCGACCTGTCGTCGGCGCCGCCCGGGGTGGTCGTCGTGTCCATCACGGCACTGGGGGACCTCCAGGGCCGGCCTCCCGTGCTGCGTTCCGGTGCGCGCGTGGGCGACCTCGTCGCGGTCTGTGGCTCACTGGGGTGGTCGGGTGCCGGTCTGTCCACGTATGCCGTGCCGCCCCCTTGGATGTCCGCCTCACCGAGCGATGAGGCTCGCGGTGGGGCGCTGGCCCTCGTGCGGGGGTACCACCGGGCGCCACGGCCGCCTTGGGAAGCCGGTCCCAGCGCGGCTGATGCGGGAGCCACCGCCATGCTCGATCTCTCGGACGGTCTCATGCGTGACGGCGGCCGGATAGCCAAGGGCAGTGGCGTCACGCTTGCCCTCGACGGGGACCTCCTGCGCGAGCACTTCCTGCGCTCGCCGATCACCGAGGTGGTCGAGCTGGAGGAGGCTTGGCGTCAGGTGCTCTCGGGTGGGGAGGAGCACTCGCTGCTCGCGACCTTCCCCGAGGGGGCTGTCCCGCAGGACGTGGACCTGCCCTGGGTGGTCATCGGAAGGTGCGTGACGCCGGACGGCGACGGACCCACGGTGACCGTCGACGGCATACGGCCTGCGGTCATGGGATGGGACCACTTCGATCCCGCGTGAGCACAGCGAAGCGGGCCGAATCCCTCGAGGGAGCCGGCCCGCTTCGCTGGTGTCAGCGCTGGATCAGCGCTTAACCTTGCCCGCCTTGAGGCAGGAGGTGCAGACATTGAGGCGCTTGGGGGTCACACCCGCGTCACCGACGAGGGCCTTGACGCGCTGGATGTTGGGGTTCCAGCGACGCTTGGTGCGGCGGTGCGAGTGCGAGATGCTGTGGCCGAAGCCGGGTCCCTTGCCGCAGACATCGCAGTTGGCAGCCACGGGTGATCTCCTTGTGAATGGGTCTGAAGTCGTGTCGCGCCTGCGTGCCCGGAGCGGGCAGCCGTGCAGGGCGCAACCGGAAAAGAATAGCCGACGCCGGACGTGCGGGCCAAAACGCCGGTGCTGACCGGCCCGGCACGAGCCGCCATGACGGCCCCGCCGGATACTCTGCGGGCGTGCGCGAGACCTACGGTGCCGACGACGCCCGACGCTGGGCGTTGCTCACGCGCGCGGCCTTCGCCGCCCGGAGGCGCGAGATCGACGACCTCAACGTCTACCCCGTGCCCGACGGCGACACCGGCACCAACCTCTACCTCACCCTCGACGGTGCCCTGGACCAGGTCGCGGAGGCCCACACCAGCCTGGGGATCCTCGGGCGGGCCACCCTCGTCGAGGAGTCCGAGCACCTGGGCCGGGCCATCCTGCTCTCGGCGCGGGGCAACTCCGGTGTGATCCTCAGCGAGATCATGCGCGGACTGACCCGCAGCGTCGTCGAGGGCGGCCATGACCACCTCGATGCCCGCCAGCTCGCGACCGCGTTCGCCCGGGGAGCCGCACAGGCGCGACGCGCCGTCGCCCATCCGCAGGAGGGCACGATGCTCACCGTCGCGGATGCCGCCGCGGCTGCCGCCGTGACGGAGGCGGACCGGGGTGCCTCCCTCGTCGAGGTCGTGGCAGCAGCCCAGGACGCGGCGGCCGAGGCCTTGCGCCGGACCCCCGAGCAGTTGCCGGCGCTCGCGGCGGCCGGAGTCGTCGATGCCGGCGGCGTCGGGGTGGTGCTCATGCTGGAGGCACTGAGCCGGGCCCTCACCGGGGACTGGACCGCCCACGAGGACGCGGTCGTCGGGGCCGAGAGCTTCGCTCGTCGGGAGGAATGGCGTCGACCGGACCTTTCCGCACCGGGCAGTGCAGACACCGGCGTCGTGGAACAACTGTCGGGAGACCACGGCCACGCCAGCGCTCCCCACAGCGTCGAACTGTCCGGCCCTGCCTACGAGGTGATGTACGTCCTCGAGGACTCCGACGAGCAGCGGGCCGAGGTGCTCGTGGCCACCCTGGACGCCTTGGGCGACTCCCTCATCGTCAGCGGCGGACCGGACCTGTGGACCGTGCACGTCCATGTCGATGACGTGGGGGCTGCGATCGAGGCCGGCATCGAGGCGGGTCGGCCTCGGCGGATCGTCGTGACCAACTTCGCCCACCAGATCGCGAGTCGCCAGGAGCCGAACGCGATCGCTGGAGGCACCGCGACGGAGGCTCCCAACGACTCCGTCGGCGTCGTCGCCTGCGCCGCCGGGCCCGGCATTGCCGCCCTGCTCACGGACGCTGGCGCCGTCGTGGTCGACTCCGCGCCGGGCGCGCGGGCTTCGGCCGGGCAGTTGCTGGAGGCGGCGCGTGCCACCGGCGCGCACATCGTGCTCCTGCTGCCCAACGACAAGGACACCATGCTGGCGGCCCAGGCGGCGGTGACCGCGGCCGCCGACCAGGGGATCACGGCGCACCTGATCCCGGCCCGCACGGCCGTCCAGGGCTTGGCGGCGATGGCGGTCCACGACCCCTCCCACTCGGCCCAGGACAATGTCCTCGCCATGACCGGCGCCGTGCGAGCGACCCGCCACGGTGCCGTCACGGTCGCCGCCAAGGAGGGCCTGACCTCGGGCGGCCACTGCGTCCCGGGCGACGTGCTCGGCATCATCGACGGCGACATCGTCATCGTGGGTGGCGACCTGACCGCTGTGGCTCGCGAGGTGCTCCAGCGCCTCCTTGGTGCCGGCGGCGAGCTCGTCACGCTCCTCACCGGCGCGGAGGCCCCCGCGGACGTCATCGCCGAGCTCGAGCGACAGGTCCACGACGAGGCACCCCATGTCGAGCTCGTCGTGCTCGACGGCGGCCAGGCCGCCTACCCCTTCCTCATCGGGGTCGAGTGAGCGGTGCAGGGCTGACGCATGCTCACCGAGTCCACTCCACTGGCCAAGCTGCTTCCGGCCAAGGAGGCCAAGAAGTTCGCCAGCGACCGCGGCCTCGTCACCGTCGGTGACCTGCTGGCCTTCTGGCCGCGCCGCTATCGCTCCCGCGAGAGCGACCTCGGGGGACTGACGCCCGGAGAGTTCGTCGTCGCGGTCGCCGAGGTCAAGACCGCCCAGACCCGGCGGATGAAGAACCGGCGCGGCGCGATGCTCGAGGCGGTCATCACCGACGGCACCCACGACCTGGGCGTGACCTTCTTCTCCGCCTGGGGGCACGAGTCCAAGCTCCGCCCCGGAGCTCGCGGCATCTTCGCCGGCACGGTGAGCGAGTTCAACCGCAAGCCCCAGCTGGCCCACCCCGGCTACACCCTGCTCGACGACTTCGACAAGGGCGAGCGCAAGGACCTCATCCCGATCTACCTCTCCGTCGGCAACCTCCACACGTGGACGGTCACCGAGTGCGTGCGCACCGTGCTCGACATGGTCGACGACGCCCCGGACGTCATCCCCGAGGAGGTCCGGGGCCGCCGCAACCTGCTGTCCCGCATCGACGCCCTCCGCGGCATCCACACCCCCAACTCGTGGCCCGAGGTGGAGGCGGCCCGGCACCGCCTGCGCTACGAAGAGGCCTTCCTGCTGCAGCTGGTGCTCGCGCGCCGCCGCGCCGAGACCGCCGCGATCGTCACGCAAGGCCGAGAGGCGCGACCGGGGGGACTGCTCGACGCCTTCGACGCCCGCATCCCGTTCGAGCTGACCGCCGGGCAGGTGGAGGTGTCGGACACCCTGCAGGCCGAGCTCGCACGCCCCACCCCCATGCATCGCCTTCTCCAGGGCGAGGTCGGCTCCGGCAAGACCGTCGTCGCGCTGCGCGCCATGCTCACCGTCGTCGACGCCGGTGGCCAGGCCGCCCTGCTGGCGCCCACGGAGGTCCTCGCCACCCAGCACCACCACTCGATCACCCGGATGCTCGGCGACCTCGCCGAGGGTGGGCTCCTCGGCGGCAGCACCATCGGCACCCGTGTCGCCCTCCTCACCGGCAGCCAGTCCACCGCCGAGCGCCGTCGCACCCTGCTCGACGTCGCCAGTGGCCAGGCCGGCATCGTCGTGGGCACCCACGCCCTGCTCCAGGACAAGGTCGACTTCGCCGACCTCGCGCTGGTCGTCGTCGACGAGCAGCACCGCTTCGGTGTCGAGCAGCGAGATGCGTTGCGCGGCAAGGGTGTCCACCCTCCGCACGTGCTCGTCATGACCGCGACCCCGATCCCGCGCACCGTCGCCATGACGGTCTTCGGTGACCTCGAGACCTCGACCCTGCGCGAGCTGCCCGCCGGACGGGCACCGATCACGACCTCGGTGATCCCGGAGGACCGTCCCGAGTGGGTCGAGCGGTCGTGGCTCAAGATCGCCGACGAGGTCCGCCGCGGCCGGCAGGCCTACGTCGTCTGCCCGCGCATCGGTGACGAGGACCCCGCCGGCGAGGAGATGTATGCCGCGGAGTCACCACCCGCTGACAGCGCCGGTGACGCCAGTGAGGGTCAGGAACCGGCACGTCCCCTCCACAGCGTCCTCTCGGTCTTGGACCGGCTCGCCGCCACGCCCGCTCTCGCCGGGTTGCGCCTGGGGCTGCTCCACGGACGCCTGCCCACCGAGGACAAGGCAGCCGTGATGTCGGACTTCGCGCGCGGCGAGATCGACCTCCTCGTCTCGACCACCGTGATCGAGGTGGGCGTCGACGTCCCCAACGCCACCGTCATGGTCGTCATGGACGCCGACCGCTTCGGCGTCTCGCAGCTGCACCAGCTGCGCGGCCGCGTCGGCCGAGGCGGTGCGCCGGGCACGTGCATCCTCATGACGAGCGCCGCCCCGGACTCGCCGGCGGGAGAACGGTTGCGGGCGGTCGCCCGGACCAGCGACGGGTTCGCCCTCGCGCGGCTGGACCTCACCCAGCGGCGGGAGGGCGACATCCTCGGAGCCGCGCAACACGGCCGCCGCACCCAGCTCGAGTTCCTCCACGTCCTCGAGCACGAGGACATCATCGAGGCCGCTCGTGAGGACGCCTTCGCCCTCGTCGAGGCCGACCCCGCGCTGACCGGCCACCCCGAGCTGCGGGCCGCCGTGGACGCCCGGGTCGATGCCGAGCAGGCCGCCTACCTGGAGCGTGGCTGATGACGCGGATCATTGCGGGCACGGCCGGCGGGCGCACCCTGAAGACCCCGCCCGGGTCCGGCACGCGTCCCACGAGCGACCGGGTGCGGGAGGCCCTCTTCTCCGCGCTCGCCGCCCGGGACCGGATTGCCGGGGCGCACGTCCTCGACCTGTATGCCGGCAGCGGGGCCCTCGGTCTCGAGGCCGCCAGCCGTGGGGCGGCCAGCGTCGAGCTCGTGGAGTCCGATCGCCGCGCGGCCGGCGTCATCGCGACGAACATCACGGCGCTCGCCGTGGCCGGGGTGAGGGTCCACCACCGCCCGGTGGCGGCCTTCCTGGGAGCCGGCCCCACGGCATACGAGGGGTGTGACCTGGTCTTCATCGACCCGCCCTACGACGTGGAGGAGGCGGCGCTCGCCGACGTCCTCGACGCCCTGGCGAACGGATGGCTCGCCGACGACGCCCTCGTCGTCGTCGAACGCTCGAGCCGCTCCCCGGAGCCGGCGTGGCCGACGGGCTGGGAGGCGGAGAAGCCGCGACGCTATGGGGAGACGACGCTGTGGTTCGCCGGTTGCTAGCGTGGCCACTGTGACGACGCCCTCGACCCGCCGAGCCCTGACGCCGGGCTCCTATGACCCGATCACGCTCGGGCACGTCGACGTCATCGGCCGCGCAGCCGCGCTCTACGACGAGGTCATCGTCGCGATCCTGCACAACCCCGCCAAGGCGGGCACCTTCACGGTGGAGGAGCGGATCGCCTTCGTCGAGGCCGCGGTCGCGGACCTGCCCGGGGGAGAGATCCGGGTCGAGGCGTTCGCCGGTCGCCTGCTCGTCGACGTCTGCCGCGACCTCGACGTGCCCGTGGTCGTCAAGGGCCTGCGCAGCGGCACCGACTTCGCCTACGAGCTGCCGATGGCGCTGATGAACCGCCACCTCACCGGACTGGAGACCCTCTTCCTCCCCGGCGACCCCGCGCTGGAGCACGTGTCGAGCTCGCTCGTCAAGGAGGTCGTGCGCTACGGCGGCGACGTCACCGGGCTCGTCCCCGAGCCGGTCAGGGCGGCGCTGGAGGAGCGGCTGCGCGAGCACGCCTGAGGCGCGCCCGCTGGTTTGGGGCCGCTCGCGCGCTCCGGTAGTCTGGTGCGTCGGCCCATCTCCGCTTCATCGGGCCGGACCACCCCGACCAGGCAAGGTAGATCCGTCATGACCAGGCTCGACCCCCGGTCTCCCATGGTGCTCGACACCAAGGAGGTCGGTCGGCGACCCGGCTCGATGACGGAGCTGACCCGCTCGGTCGAGGCACCAGCAGACTTCGGCACCGACGTCATGGGCGTTCCCGAGGGCGAGCCGATCGCCCTCGACCTGCGCCTGGAGTCGGTCGTCGAGGGCATCCTGGTGACCGGTTCGGTCCACGTGGCGGCGACCGGCGCGTGCGTGCGGTGCCTGGACCCGGTGACCCAAGAGGTCGACACGAGGTTCCAGGAGCTGTTCGTCCACGCCGATCGAGCGGCCCACCACCGTGAGGTGGGGGACGAGGAGATGGACCAGGAGTGGCGGATCGAGGACGGCCTGATCGACCTCGAGCCGGTGCTCCGGGACACGGTGGTGCCGGTGCTGCCGTTCCGACCGGTGTGCCGGGAGGACTGCCCCGGGTTGTGCTCGCAGTGCGGGGCACGACTCGCGGACGATCCCGACCACACGCATGACGTGATCGACCCCCGGTGGGCGGCGCTGTCCGGACTGGCGTCCGAGCCGACCACCACAGACGAAGAGAAGAGGACCTGACGTGGCCGTTCCGAAGCGGAAGATGTCGCGCTCCAACACCCGCTCGCGCCGCGCCAACTGGAAGGCGACCGTGGTCGGCGTGACCGCGTGCAAGCAGTGCAAGGCTCCCACCCAGCCGCACACGGCCTGCCCCTCCTGCGGCTACTACAAGGGCCGTCGCTACGAGGTCGCCGAGCGCTTCGAGCACCAGGGCTGACGCTCCCTCGCATGGCGCGAGCCGCCGGGCAGCCGGCACTGACACCTCCTCGGCCCATCGAGGACCTGATCGACCACCTCAGTGAGGTGACCGACGGTCCGGTGGACCCCGAGGAGGTCCGTCGTGCCCTGACGCACCGGTCGTTCGCGTACGAAGCCGGGGGAGTGCCGCACAACGAGCGGCTGGAGTTCCTCGGCGACGCCGTGCTCGGCGTCATCGTGACGCAGACGCTCTATCACCGGCACCCCGACCTCCCGGAGGGTCAGCTGGCCAAGCTGCGCTCGGCCGTGGTCAACATGCGTGCCCTGGCCGAGGTCGGCCGCACCCTGGGGTTGGGGGACTACCTCTTCCTCGGGCGCGGTGAGGAGAGCACCGGCGGGCGCGACAAGGACTCGATCCTCGCCGACGCCGTCGAGGCGGTCATCGGGGCGGTGCACGTCAGCCGTGGGATCTCCGGTGCCGATGCGCTGGTCCACCACCTGCTCGACCCGGTCATGGCTGCGGCCTCCCACCTGGGCGCCGGGTTGGACTGGAAGACGAGCCTGCAGGAGCTGGCTGCCGCACAGGGCGCCGGTGCTCCCTCGTATGCCGTGCACGAGGAGGGCCCCGAGCACGCCAAGACCTTCACCGCCGAGGTCCTCATCGACGGCGCTGTCGAGGGTTCCGGTGAGGGCCGCACCAAGAAGGACGCGGAGCAGCGCGCTGCCGCCCGCGCCTGGGAGTCGCTGAGCGCGCGATCGAGCGCCCAAGGCTGACGTGCCCGAGCTGCCCGAGGTCGAGGTCGTCCGTCGCGGCCTGGCCGACCACGTCGAGGGTCGCCGACTCTCAGCTGTCGAGCTGCGCGGGGCACGGGTGGCTCGGCGCCACGTCCTCGGGCCGGAGGACCTCGCGGGTCGGTTGGCGGGGCGGCAGGTGAGTGCAGCGCGGCGCCGCGGGAAGTACCTCTGGCTCGACCTGGTCGAGGCTGACGCCGCCGGGGCTGCCGACGCGGCGCTGCTGCTGCACCTGGGGATGAGTGGACAGCTCCTCGTGGAGCACGCCGAGGCGCCGGACGAGAAGCATCTGCACGCACGCTTCACCTTCGACGACGACGGGCCCGAACTCCGCTTCGTCGACCAGCGCACCTTCGGAGGCCTGGCCTGGAGCGAGACCGGGCCGGACGGCATACCGCTGGCCATCGCCCACATCGCACCCGACCCCTTCGATCCCGCCTACGACCGGGACGCCGCGGTGCGGCGGATCAAGGCCAAGGGCAGCGAGATCAAGCGGGTCCTGCTCGACCAGACCGTCGTGTCGGGGATCGGCAACATCTATGCCGACGAGGCCCTGTGGCGGGCCGGCATCCACGGTCGGCGTGTGGCATCGACCCTGACCAAGCCGGCGATCGCGCGGCTGCTGGACCATGCCCAGGACGTGATGACGCAGGCGCTGGGGGAGGGCGGCACGAGCTTCGATGCGCTCTACGTCAACGTCAACGGTGCGTCGGGGTACTTCGGTCGGTCGCTCAATGCCTATGGGCAGGTGGGTCGGCCGTGCCGTCGGTGCGGGACGTTGATGTTGCGCGAGCACTTCATGAACCGGTCAAGCTTCTTCTGCCCGCGCTGCCAGCCCAGGCCACGGACGACCTCGTAGCCATGACCGTCGCTGCAGGACCGCCGGTTCTGTAGCTGGCCCGACCAGACGTGTCGCCCGGCGGGCAGATAGTCGTTGAGGTAAGCCTTGTTCACTCGACATTGTGCCCGGTCAGGCACCGGCAGCCCGGGACCTCCCGGATCCGGGCCCGCGGCACTAGGTTCTGGGGATGCCTCCGAGGATCGTCCTGCATTTTCATCCGGGTTGGCCCTTCGAGGGGGGCGCCGTGCTCCAGGCGATCGCTCGCGCGGGTGTCTACCGCAGCCAGTGGGAGACGGGAACGTCGAACGGAGGCATGACGGCGTACCCACCGGCGGCGCCCGGTGGCGATGGGAGAGCCGCCTCTTCGGGGGGCGATACGACCAGTCTCCGCCGTTGGATCGGCCGGTCTACGGTGCCTGGCATCACACCAGCGACCCGTATGGGGCGGCGCCGCGCTTCGGGTCGGCCTACCTCAGACTGCGACCCGAGGTCGCCGAGCGAGCAACCTACTGCTGGCCCGACAGCGTTTTCGAGCCGGAAGCGATGGGCGGGGCCGAACTCCTGGACAATCTGTGCCGCTTGTCGGAGAAGGGCGGAGAATCCCGCCCTGTTTCCCAACGGCGCCGCAGACCTGCCGACAGACGATCCGCTCAACCACTATGTGGAGGCGCAGGTGCACGGTGGCGTCGTCCTGCGACGAGATGTCGAGGCCCTGGTCGTCGATCCAACGGACAGGATGATGCACCCGGACGCCCGCACCGAGCTGGGCTGCGCTGTCGAGGAGCACCCCGGTTACAGCGTCACAGCAGCAGAGATCGATGCGGCATACCGTGGACCCGTACCGGTCGATCTGGCCATGGCGCTGGGCGGAACCATCACGCCCGCCCGACTCGGTGCGGTGATGCGGGCCGGTGAGCTGGATCCGCAGGCAGTCAAGTGGCTGTGGCACTGCGTCGCCAGGTTCGGGCGCCGCGAGGCACGATGACCCCTACACACGTGTTGGTGACGGCCTTTCGTCAGAGGCCAATGGCATCAGCCGGTCGGTTCATCGCGACTTGAGATGCGGTCACTTCCCATAGTGGTAGCGACAGGCCGCAATGCGGACTTCGTGCTCCATGGCCTTGTAGACCAGTCGATGCTCATCCGAGATGCGGCGGGACCAGTAGCCGGCGAAGTCGTGCTTCAGCGGTTCAGGCTTACCGATTCCTTCGTTGCCGTTGCGGACGATGTCCTGGATGAGCAGGTTGATCCGCCTGAGGGTTTTGCGGTCTTGGGTTTGCCACCACAGGTAGTCCTCCCAAGCGTTGGCGTCCCACACCAGGCGCATTGGTCAGTCGGCGTGGAGCAACTCGTGGGACTCGCCCGCGCCGCTCTCCAGACGCTCCATCGCATCCAGGAGGCGCCGAGCGTTGGCCGGTGAACGCATCAGGTATGCCGTCTCACGCAAGGACTCGAAGTCGGCAAGGGACACGATGACCACGGGCTCGTGGCCGGCCCGGGTGATCACGACTTCCTCCCGGTTGTCGATCACCGAGTCGAGCACCTCCGCGTAACGAGCGCGAGAGTCGGTGTAGCTCATGGTCTTCATACCTACTCCTCCTGTACAGGAAAGCGTACGGGGCGTGTCGATGGGATGCAAGGACGCAGCCGTGCTCGAGCGGACTCGACACCAGGCGGCACCGGATAAGTTGAGTCCATAGCGTTGGTGTACGACGACACCGGTGGCCGTGTCCTTCGTGACGCAGGCGCGGTCACCGCGTGATCCTTTCGAGTGAACCTCTCACAGCACTCTCGAATGGAGCATCGCGATGACCGCGACCCTCAGTATCGACCCTGATGTGTTCTTGGACGAGCAGCTGGCGCAGGCCAGCCCGGACTTGATGCGGGAGCTGTTGTCCACGTTCGTGAACGCGCTGCTCTCTGCGCAGGCGGACAGCGTGTGCGGGGCCGAGTACGGCACCCGCTCGAGCGATCGGGTGAACTCCCGCAACGGTTACCGGCACCGGGACCTGGCCACCCGCGCCGGCACCATCGATGTGGCCATCCCCAAGCTGCGGGAGGGCACGTTCTTCCCCGACTGGCTGCTCGAGCGGCACCGCCGTGCTGAGGCAGCGTTAACCACGGTGGTAGCCACCTGTTACCTGCTCGGGGTCTCGACCCGCCGGATGGACAAGCTGGTCAAGACCCTGGGGATCACGGGCCTGTCGGAGTCCAAGGTGTCCGAGATGGCCAAAGACCTCGACGACCAGGTCACCGCGTTCCGCACCCGACCCTTGGATGAGGGCCCCTACACGTTCGTGGCCGCGGACGCGCTCACCATGAAAGTGCGTGAGGGCGGGCGGGTGATCAAGGGCGCGGTCATGGTCGCCACCGGCGTCAACGCCGACGGCTACCGCGAAGTCCTCGGCGTTCACTGCGCGACAACCGAATCCGGCGCCGGCTGGGTGGCGTTCTTCCGCGACCTGGTCGCCCGCTGCCTGACCGCTCAGGGCCCGGTCTGGCTCGTCACCTCCGACGCCCACACCGGCCTGGTCGACGCCATCGGCGCCACCTTGCCCGGCGTGGCGTGGCAGCGCTGCCGCACCCACTACGCCGCCAACCTCATGTCCGCCACCCCCAAGTCCCAGTGGGGCTGGGTCAAAGCCCTGCTCCACAGCGTGTATGACCAGCCCGACGCTGAGGCGGTCCATGCCCAGTTCGACCGCGTCCTGGACGGCCTGCGCGACAAGCTTCCCCACGTGGCCGAGCATCTCGACGAGGCCCGCGCGGATATCCTGGCGTTCACGGTCTTCCCGAAGGTGTTGCGGCGACAGATCTGGTCCAACCCCAATGAGCGCCTCAACCGCGAGATCCGACGCCGCACCGACGTCGTGGGCATCTTGCCCAACCGTGACGCCGTCATCCGCCTCGTCGGGGCCGTGCTGGCTGAGCAGCACGACGAATGGGCCGAACAACGCCGCTACCTCGGACTCGACGCCCTCAAGACCGCCCGAGCCGCCCTCACCAACCGAGCCGACGACCACCACGACGAGGAGGTGAACACGACACTGATCACCGCCGCGATCAGCCAGTAAGCAAACGACCTCAAAGGGATCACCGCCGTACACCAACGATCAGGACTTGACCGTCGCGCATGTCCAACCCTCTCTTCGACGAGCACCCCAGTACCTAGAATCCATTGGTGCGCCGCCTCCTAGCCCTGCTTGTATTGGTTGCTCTTCTCGCAGGATGCGCGGGGGCTCCGCCCACGCCGAAGGCGGTCGGGGAGGTACGTGCGGGAGAGAGCAACTCCGTGACGTCGCCGGACGGCAAGGTTCGAGTCGAGATCCCCGGGGACGCGCTCGAGGGCGACGGAACCCTACGTATCGAAGCTATTTCCAATAGCGCAGGCGGTCAGGGCTGGTTGATCGAATTAGAGGGCACTCAACTCACGGGGACGGCGACGATCCGTTTCGCGACGACTCCGTTGTTGCCGGGAGAGCCGATGCCGCTGGTGAGTTATGAGACCGCCAGCCGAGGCGGAGAGCGGCTCATCGCCGACGGTGTCGCAGTCGAAGGCAGCGAGATCGTTGTCCGTACCACCCACTTCTCCAACTGGTTTGTCGACCGGTGGAACGAACTCCTCGAGTGGGTGAAGAGGGATCTAGTTGAGCGCATGGATGCGGCCATGAGCATCTCCAAGGATCGAGCCCCGAAGTGCGATGGTGAGCGGGAGGCTCGGGCTGCCGGCTACGCGGTCACCAGCGACAGCGGTAACAGGGTCTACTGGTGTTTCGGGCTTCAGGGCGGGAAACCCATCCTCAAGGTCGTCAATGCTCGCGGCTTCGGCGTGGCGGTCGAACGCTCTCCCGGCGTCACAGTGACCTATCGCGACGCCGACGACGCACTGGGGATCATCGCGAAACTTGTGACGCTTGCGCCAAGCGAGGCAGGTAACCGGGTGGAGTTGCTGGCGTCAGGCAACCGAGCCGAGTTCGGCTTCGCCGGCGCGGCGACCACGGTCGGAGTCAGGATCAGCCCCGATCCGGGCGGCTACCTACTCTCGGCGTTGCAGTACGGCCTGAGCACCTACCTGACCATCGTTGGCAAGATCCCCGGCGCTGGCGACCTCAAGTCCGCTGATCGGCTCGCGGCTGCACTCCAAGGATCTCAGTGCTTGAGCTCGTTCACCTCAATGGCCACGACGTCTCTGGATACCGCGCAGCAAGTCACACAATTCTTTTCCCAAGCCTTGGCTATGTCATTCGACTGCATCGCGCTGGGTGCCAAGGAGCTCGTGGCCGGGCCGGTCGGTTTGGTCGTCGAGGGAGTGATGTGGATCCTCAGCGGATTGAAGACGGCTTCGGATGGCATAGTGGCCGCTCTCGACACGGCCTTTGACTTCGACGGCTACCAGATCGTCGTCTCATCTTCTGGTTCAGCAGCCCCAGACATCGTCAAGGCCGGCGTCTGTGGCGCAGATGCGTTCGAGACCGGGCGCGTCGACTTCCAGCATCTCACCTGGGGGAGATCCACGTTGCTGACCTGCGAGACGAAGCCGCAAGCACGGGTTGGGGCTGCTGTCTTCGACTCAAGAGGAACCTTGAAGTGGAAGATGTCGCGCGAGGGGTACGTATTCAAGGTTGCCTCCCCTGGTACCGACGCCAGCAAGAACCTCTTCATCATGTACAACCCCGGCCGGTACGACGGAGTCGAAGTCCTCGCGCCTGTCCCAGACGGCATCGAGACTTACTACGGATGGGATATGCCGATCGAGGATAGGCAGCGCACCGGAGGGATCCCCGAGACAGATCCCCTCCATCTCAGCGGCTACTACGCGAACCTGCTGGGTCCGGGCGCGGATGGCCTGTACCGAATCGAACAGTTCAACAACGACTGCACACCGTCCTGCGCCGAAGGCACGACCACTTCACGCGTCTACGTATGGAACGGAAGCGACTACGAGCCAGCCCAGTAGGGCGCACGAGTTGGTGCCTCATACAGCCCTCGAGCGTCGGCACGAGGCGACGACACTGCCTTTGTCGGCGCCCCCGGCGGACTGGTCTCCGCTGGACGCAGGCGAATCTTTGAATGAGGACGACTGACCTCCGGCACCTCGAGCACTGGCGAGATTTTGCTCAGCGGCCCGCCTGGCGGTCGATGGCGCCGTGCTGGGCATAGAGTGCCACCCAGTCGAAGCCGCTCGCCCCCAGCCGCCGGGCGAGGTCGACGTCGCTGCCGAGCAGCCACAGACCGTTGGAGTCCGGCCCGATGGCCGGAGGGAGGGTGGCGTCGCCGGGCGTCGTCGCGGAGCCGTACGCCACTTCAGGGTATGGGCAGCTCCGGCAACTCGGGCACGACGCCCGTATGCCGTGTGCTCAGCTCCGCGAGGGCGGTCCGGATGGTCTTGGCGAACAGGTGTTGACCCACGCGCGAGGGGTGGATGCCGTCCGGCTGGAGCTGTCCAGAGGTGCCGGCGAGGGCCCCGTCCCAGTCGGCGATGACGACGTTGTCGTGCGAGGCGGCGACGCTGCGCAGCACGGCGTTGTCCTCGGCCGCGCGGGCGAAGCCGCCGTGCTCGGTGACGAGGACGACCATGCGCTGAGGCCCGAGCACGCCGATGATCGACTCGATCGCGGCCGCGTCGACGCCGGCGTTGGTGCCGAAGGCGAGGACCACGGCACGGCGGTTGCCCGCACCCTTGGCTTGCACAGCCGCGAGGCCGTCACTCCAGCGGCGGTTCGACTTCCCGTCGAGGCGGATGCCCGGGAAGTAGTAGCGCAGCGCCGGGTAGCTCCCGACGAGCATGGAGTCGCCGTAGGCATCGACCTGGTCCCCGCCGGGCATCGCGAACACCGTCGCGAGCTCGGCCTTGGTGGGCGGGGTCATCGGGATGGCGGGCGCCGGAGCGGCCTCGGTGCCTTCTGCTGCGACGGCAGGCACGACCGTCGAGCCCTGGTCGGCGCCGACGGTCGCGGACTGGCCGGTCGAGGCCGACGTGCCGTCCGCGCTGTTGGCCGCGAGCATCGTCTGCGTGCTCGACTGCTGCGGGGCGGTCGCCACCGCCGTCCCGTACGCGAGCGCGGCGACCACCGCGCCGGCCGTCACCAGGCGTAGGCCACGCGGGGTCAGGCCGGCGAGTCGGGCCTGCAGCGCGAGGATCGACCCTCGCAGTCCACGCCGGCGGACCGGGAGCTCGACCCAGCGGTAGCTCGCCGCCGCCAGCCCGAGGGTTGCGAAGATGCACAGCACCCGCGAGGCCAGGAAGCCGACGCCGCCGGGCGCCACCGGCCACAGGGCGCCACCGACGAGGATCACCGGCCAGTGCCACAGGTAGATGCCGTAGGACCGTTCTCCGACCCACACCACGGGAGCCGTCTCCGCGAGCTCCCGAAGCCGACTCGGTGTCGAGACGACGGCGAGCACCAGCACGCTCGTCGCGAGCGCGGCCAACGGGATCCCGGCTCGGAAGGTGAAGGCGCTGTCCTCCCTGGCCAGCACCATCAGCGTGAGGAGCACCACCAGCGCCCACGCCGTCAGCGGCCGACGGAGGTGACCCCAGGCCCGGGTGCGGGTCCACGCCCGGTGGGGCGCGGCATACGCAAAGGCAAGGGCGGCGCCGAGCATGAGGCCGACGAGGTGGGTGTCGGTGCCGTAGTAGACGCGCGTCGGAGCGGCGGGGTCGAGCAGGAGGGCCATGAGCAGCGCAGAGCCGAGGCCGAGGGTCAGTGGGACGAGGGCGCGGCGACGGCGGCGCCGGACCACCCGCACGAGCACGAGGACCGCGAGCGGCCACACGAGGTAGAACTGCTCCTCGACGGCGAGCGACCACAGGTTCATCAGCAGCTGCGGGCTGGTCGCGTGGAAGTAGTTGCTCCCGGCGCCGATCTCGAGCCAGTTGGTCGAGAAGGTGAGCGCGCCGAGGGTCTGGCGGGCGATGCCGACCAGCAGGTCACCCTCGACGAGGCGGGCGGCGAGGGTGGAGCCGATGACGACGGGCAGCAGGGCCGGCAGCAGGCGGCGGGCCCGGCGCGTCCAGAACCCCCGCAGGTCGAGCCGGCCGGTGCGGGCGTGCTCGCGGACCAACAGGGTGGTGATGAGGAACCCGGAGATGACGAAGAAGACGTCGACCCCGAGGAACCCTCCGGGCAGCCAGCTGGCGCGGAGGTGGAAGACGAGGACAGCGACCACGGCGAGCGCGCGCAGGCCGTCGAGGCCGTGCAGGCGGTCGGGTCGGTCGCTGGGCATGGGTCAAGGCTAGGAACGAGTGGGACTGGTGCTCCGAAAGACACGCACGAGACAGCCGTGATCCCAAGCGGGCAATGGGGCTCGTGTGGTTGATGGTGCCCATGAGGCCAATGCGGCCAATGAGACAGCCGGATCGTCGGGTCAGTCCGCGAGGAAGGCGGCGACCCGGTCCTTGGGGCGGCCGATGATCGCACGGTCACCCTTGACGAGGACGGGCCGCTGCAGCAGGCGCGGGTGCGCCTGCAGCACCGCCACCACCTGGTCCTCGGTCTCGACGTCGGCGTCGGTGAGGCCCTGCTGCGCGAAGTAAGGGTCGCGGCGCACCAGGTCGGTCACCGGGTCCTCGAGCTTGGCGATCAACTCGCGCAGCTCCGCCTCGGTCAACGGCACCTTGAGGTAGTCGTGCACCTCGACCTCGACGCCCGCGTCCTCGGCGGTCTGGAGGGCGAAGCGCGAGGTGGAGCAGTTCTTGTTGTGCAGGATCGTCGTCATCGATGCCTCCGGGAGGTCGCGGCCGGGCTTGCTCCCTCCAGCATGGACCACGAGAGTGGGGCCATGGCACCCGAGGGCATCGACGAGGCAGCGGCGGCCATCGGGCAGCAACCGGTGCGGGTGACCGTCTTCGTCCGCGGCACCGTCCAGGGCGTCGGCTTCCGGTGGTGGACGCGCGCCCGGGCGCTCGAGCTAGGCCTCGTCGGCCACGCCCGCAACACCGACGACGGCCGCGTGGAAGTCGTGGCGCAGGGTCCGCGCCTGGCCGTCTCCTGCCTCGTCAGGCTCCTGGGCGAGCAGCCGTCGACGACGCGTCGCCCGGGCTGGGTCCAGACCGTCTCCAGCCCGCTCGAGGGGCCGGTGCGTCCGGACCTCAGCTCATTTCTCGAGCGCTGACCCCGTGTCCCTACGATGGCCTGCGTGACCGAACCGATCGCCGAGCTCACCCGCCTGCGCGGCAGCATCGACAACATCGATGCCGCGCTCGTCCACCTGCTCGCCGAGCGCTTCAAGTGCACCCAGCAGGTCGGTCACCTCAAGGCCGAGGCCGGTATGCCGCCCGCTGACCTCGAGCGTGAGGCTCGCCAGATCGCCCGGTTGCGGGCCAAGGCCGACGAGGCCGGGCTCGATCCGCAGTTCGCCGAGAAGTTCCTGAACTTCATCATCGCCGAGGTGATCCACCACCACGAGGCCATCGCCAGCGAATAGGCGCAGCACGCGGGTAGGGTTTGGCGAGCCCGCCCGAGAACTGCAAGGACCCACGTGTACGTCAAGACGCTGACCCTCAAGGGCTTCAAGTCCTTCGCCTCGGCGACGACGATGCGCCTCGAGCCGGGCATCACGTGCATCGTCGGGCCGAACGGGTCGGGCAAGTCCAATGTCGTCGACGCCCTCGCCTGGGTCATGGGGGAGCAGGGCGCCAAGAGCCTGCGCGGCGGCAAGATGGAGGACGTCATCTTCGCCGGCACGGCGGGACGCCCGCCGCTGGGGCGCGCCGAGGTCTCCCTCACGATCGACAACACCGACGGGGCCCTCCCGATCGACTACACCGAGGTGACGATCACGCGGACGATGTTCCGCAACGGCGGCTCCGAGTACGCGATCAACGGCACCCCCTCCCGCCTGCTGGACATCCAGGAGCTGCTCTCCGACAGCGGCATCGGCCGCGAGATGCACGTCATCGTCGGCCAGGGCCAGCTCGACACCGTGCTCCGGGCCACGCCCGAGGAGCGTCGCGGCTTCATCGAGGAGGCCGCCGGAGTCCTCAAGCACCGCAAGCGCAAGGAGCGCGCGCTGCGCAAGCTCGAGGCGATGGAGGCCAACCTCACCCGCGTCGCCGACCTCACCGGCGAGATCCGCCGCCAGCTCGGCCCACTCGGCCGCCAGGCCGAGGCCGCCCGCCGGGCCGCCGTCATCCAGGCCGAGGCGCGCGACGCCCGCCTGCGCCTCCTCGCCGACGACCTCGTCCAGCTCACCTCCACCCTCGAGCAGGAGGTGGCCGACGAGACCGCGCTGCTGCAGCGGCGGGCGACTCTCGAGCAGGCCCTCAACGACCTGCGCTCCCGGCTGGGTGTGCTCGAGGACGAGGCGAGTGCTGCCGCCCCCCTGCTCGCGGGAGCCCACGAGCGATGGGGCCGCCTCCAGTCGCTGCGTGATCGCCTCGAATCGACCGCAGGCATCGCCCGGGAGCGGATGCGCCTGCTCGGCCAGGACGACCAGGACGAGGCGACAACTGGACGTGACCCCGAGGAACTCAGGGCCCAGGCCGCCCAGGCCCGCGAGGCCGAGGCCGGGCTGCTCGCCGAGGTGGCCGCTGCCGCTGACGCCCTGACGACGGCGGTCGCCGCTCGCGAGGAGGCCGAGCGGTCGTATGCCGCGGAGCAGGCTCGCCTCGCCGGCCTCGCCCGCGCCGCCGCCGATCGACGCGAGGGCCTGGCCAAGCTGGCCGGGCAGGTCGGTGCCCGGCGCAGTCGGATCGAGACGCGCGAGGCCGAGATCGATCGCCTGCGCGGCATCGTCGCCGCCTCGATGGAGCGGGCGCAGCAGGCCGACACCGAGTTCGCCGCCCTCGAGGGCACGGTGGCCCAGGACGAAGAAGGTGAAGTCGGGCTCGACGGCACCTACGAGAAGGCCGAGGCCGAGCTCGCGACCCTCGAGGCCGAGATCGAGCAGCTGCTCACCGCCGAGCGGGACGCCGACCGTGACCGGGCGTCAGCCCGCGCGCGGTTGGAGGCTCTGGAGCTGAGCCTGCGCCGCAAGGACGGCGCGACCACGCTCCTGGCCGCGGCCGAGGCCGGGGAGGCATCGGCGCCGGCCGGCATCCTCGGGGCGGTCGCCGCCCTGCTCACGGTCGAGGGCGGTCACGAGCACGCCGTGGCCGCCGCGCTCGGGTGGGCTTCGGAAGCCGTCGCGGTCGGGTCCGCCGAGCAGGCGGCGCACGCCGTCGACCGGCTCCGCGCCGATGACGCAGGGCAGGCCGGTCTGCTCGTGGCCGACACCGCCCGCCGCGTCGATCCCGCCTCGTGGCCGGCCCTGGACTCGGGTGCTCGATGGGCGCGGGAGGTCGTCGAGGCCCCCGCCGACATCGCTCCCGCCGTCGAGCAGCTGCTCGAGCGCGTCGCGCTCGTCCCCAGCGCCGCCCATGCGCTCGCGCTCGTGGCGCGCGGCGAAGGCATCACCGCGGTGACCGACGACGGCGACGTCTTCGGGCCCGGGTTCGTGCGCGGAGGGTCGAGCGCCGGCCAGAGCGTGCTCGAGCTCCAGTCGGCGCTGGAGGACACGCGCGCCGCGATGGAGGCCGCGACGACAGCTGCCGAGCGCGCCAAGTTCGCCCTCGCCGGCACACGCGAGCAGGCCAAGAGGGTCCGGGCCCGCGTCGACGCCGCCCTCGAGGCGCTCCACGAGTCCGATGCCCGGATGGCCGCCATCGCCGAGAAGCTCGGCACGTTGGGTGCTGCAGCCCGATCGGCGCGAGCGGAGGCCGAGCGCACCACGCGGGCCATCGCCGAGGCCGAGCGCGCGCTCGAGGCCGACCGGGGTGAGCTCACCGAGCTGAACGCCCGCCTGGAGGAGGCGTCCGCTGCACCCGAGGACACCCAGGAGCCCACGACCGACGAGCGGGACCGGCTCGAGCTCGAGGCGAGCAAGGCGCGCACCGCCGAGACCGAGCTGCGCCTGACCCTGCGCACCCGCGAGGAAAGGGCGCGCGCGGTCAAGGGCCGCGCCGAGTCCCTCGAGGGTGCCGCCCGCAACGAGATCGCGGCGCGCGAACGGCTGCGCCAGCGGCAGGAGCGGCGCCGACGGGAGGCGGCGATCGCCGAAGCGGTCGGTGCGGCCGCGGCATACGGCACGGATCGGATCAACGAGGCGCTCCAGCGCTCGGCGGCGGAGCGGGACCGGGCCGAGGCGGCCCGCGCCGAGCGCGACCGTGGGATCCACGCGCTCCGTCAGGAGATGTCGGTCCACCAGGACGAGCTGCGCGAACTCACCGACACCGCACACCGCGACGAGGTGGCCCGCGCCCGCCAGGTGGCCCGGATCGAGCAGCTCCAGGCCAAGGCCATCGAGGAGCTCGGCATCGAGCCGGAGGTCCTCATGGAGGACTTCGGCCCTCACCAGCCCATCCCGTTCGTCGCCGGCCCGGATCACGAGGGCGAGCTCCCCGACCCCTCGCCCTTCGTCCGCGAGGAGCAGGAGAAGCGGCTGCGGAAGGCCGAGCGCGGGCTGTCCGCCCTGGGCCGGGTCAACCCGCTGGCGCTCGAGGAGTTCGCGGCGCTCGAGGAGCGGCACAAGTTCCTCACCGAGCAGCTCGAGGACCTCAAGAAGTCCAAGCGGGACCTGCTCGACATCGTCAAGGAGGTCGACGAGCGCGTCGAGCAGGTCTTCACCGAGGCCTTCCACGACACCGCGGCCCACTTCTCCCGCGTCTTCGAGCGGCTCTTCCCCGGGGGTGCCGGCCAGCTCGTCCTCACCGACCCCGACGACATGCTGACCACCGGCATCGAGGTCGAGGCTCGCCCTCCGGGCAAGAAGGTCAAGCGGCTCTCATTGCTCTCCGGCGGCGAGCGGTCGCTCGTCGCGGTGGCCCTGCTCGTCGCCATCTTCAAGGCCCGGCCGAGCCCGTTCTACATCATGGACGAGGTCGAGGCCGCCCTCGACGACACCAACCTCGGGCGCCTCATCACCCTCTTCGAGGAGCTGCGGGACTCCAGCCAGCTCATCGTCATCACCCACCAGAAGAAGACGATGGAGATCGCGGACGCGCTCTACGGCGTGAGCATGCGCGGTGACGGCATCACCACCGTGGTCTCGCAGCGCCTGCGCGACGTGGCCTCGGCGGCCGCCCCCTGAGGCCAAGAGCGCCGGTGACGGTCAGTCGATGGTGCCGACGGCCGACAGCGGCCAGAGCCGGAACACGACCGGACCCACGATGCGGTCACGATGGACGAACTTGGCACACCCCGACGTGAAGGTGCTGCCACGGCAGGCGATGACGCTGTCCGCCGACTGTGAGCGGTGGTCGCCCATGACGAGGTAGCTGTCGGCCGGGACGGTGATCTCGCCGAAGCACCGCGGCGACGGTGACGCCACGTCGCATCCGTCCGGGCCGCCGGTGAAGGCGAGGTCCTCGAAGACGTAGGGCTCGTCGATCGGCTCCCCGTTCACCCTCACCTCGCCGTCGACCGAGCAGCAGGAGACCTTGTCGCCCGGGAGCCCGATCACCCGCTTGACCGTGTAGCTGGTGTTGCTCGGCCCCATACCGGTCAGGTCCCCGACGAACCGCACGGCGCGACGTAGTGGCGAGCTGGCCGGGCTGCGTCGCGTCTGCTCCCACGTGTCGCCGTGGCCGAAGACGACGATGTCCCCGCGGGCAATGCTGCCGTCGAGGCGGTTGACGACGATCCGGTCACCGATCTGGAGGGTGTTCTCCATCGACTGGGAGGGGACGCCGAAGGGCTTGACGATGAAGGCCTGGACGAGGGCCACCGCCGCGAGCGCGAGGAGGACCTCGACGAGGACGGGGAGCCGGCGGCGCTGACGCGCCGGGCCTGCCGGCGCTGCCGGACCGCTGGGAGTCGGGTCGGACCGCTCACCTCGCGTGGCACTGGCCTCGGTCGGCTCCGGGTCGCTCATGATGGTGCAGCCTAGGCCCTGCGCCCACGCTGCACCGGCCCGGCCCGGCCCGGCCCGGCCCGGCCCGGCCCGGCCCGGCCCGGCCCGGCCCGGCTCGGTCCGGCGCGCCTCGGGGTGTCGATTTGGGCTCCGGGCCTCGGTGCGTCACTCTGGAATCATGACCGCCCTGATTCTCGCCATGCTCCTGTGCCTCGGGCTGGCCGTGGCCGTCGTCGGCATGGTCGCCGTGCCCGCGCGCCGCGAGGGGCGCGACGTCCTCACCGACCGCGGCGAGGCCGTCGTCGGCGCCCTCAAGGACCGCACCGAGGCCGCCATCCCGCGCCGCGACCGGGCCGGCGCCGCCTCCTGACCCATTCCTGAGCGCATCCCTGGCATCGCCTGGGCGGTGTCGGCGTCCTGTGTTGTGATGGTCCCCTGCATCCTCACGACAAGGAGATCTCGTGCGCTCTGGCATCGACCTCGCGGCCATCGACCCCACGGCCCGACCCCAGGACGACCTCTTCCGCCACGCCAACGGGAGCTGGCTCGCCGCCACCGAGATCCCGGCCGACCGGGGCCGCTACGGCACCTTCGACGTGCTGCGTGAAGCCGCTGAGGCGCACGTGCGGGAGATCATCACCGAGGTGGCGCAGGCCGCGCCCACGCCCGGCACCGTCGCGGCCAAGGTGGGAGACCTCTACGGCGCCTTCATGGACACCGACCGGATCGAGGAAGTCGGCCTGCAGCCGATCGCGGCCGACCTGGCGGCGGCCGGCGCCGTCAGGGACGCCGACGACGTCATCTCCCTGCTCGGCCGCTTCGCCCGTGAGGGCGGTGGAGCCCTGTTCCAGCCCTTCGTCAACACCGACGACCGTGACTCCACGCGCTACGTCGTCTACCTCGAGCAGGGCGGCCTGGGCCTCCCGGACGAGTCCTACTACCGCGAGGACCAGCACGCGCAGGTGCGGGAGGCCTATGTCCGCCACCTCGAGCGGATGCTCACCCTCGCCGACCAGCCCGACCCCGCCGGCGCCGCCGCGCGCATCATGGAGCTCGAGACCCGGCTCGCCGCGGCCCACTGGGACAAGGTGACCAACCGCGACCCGGTCAGGACCTACACCCTCGTCGATGCCGAGGGCTTGGCCGACCTCACCCCGGGACTGGACTGGACGGCATACCTGCAGGCCATGGGCGCACCGGACGGCACGCTCGACGCGGTCGTGGCCCGGCAGCCGGGCTACCTCACGGCGATGGCCGCGGCGGTGCGCGAGGTGCCGATCGAGTCCTGGCGCGACTGGCTGCGCTGGCAGGTGCTCCATGCGTGGGCGCCCTACCTGAGCGAGGCCCTCGTCGCGGAGAACTTCGACTTCTACGGCCGCACCCTCTCCGGCGTCCCGGAGATCCGGGAGCGGTGGAAGCGCGGCGTGGCCCTCGTCGAGGATGCCCTGGGCGAGGCCGTCGGACAGCTCTACGTCGAGCGGCACTTCCCCCCGCACGCCAAGGCGGCCATGGAGACCCTCGTGGGCAACCTCGTGACCGCTTTCGGCCAGGCCTTCGACGGCCTGGACTGGATGGGGGAGGACACCAAGGCCGCCGCGCACGCCAAGCTCGCCGCGTTCACGCCCAAGGTGGGCTACCCCGACCGGTGGCGCGACTACTCGGCGCTCGAGGTCACCCCCGGCGACCTCGTCGGCAACGTGCGGCGCGCTGCGGCCTTCGAGGTGGACCGCAACCTCGCCAAGCTGGGCTCGCCGGTCGACCGTGACGAGTGGTTCATGACCCCGCAGACGGTCAACGCCTACTACAACCCCGGCCTCAACGAGATCGTCTTCCCGGCCGCGATCCTCCAGCCTCCATTCTTCGACGTCGACGCCGACGACGCGGTGAACTACGGCGGCATCGGTGCGGTCATCGGGCACGAGATCGGTCACGGTTTCGACGACCAGGGCTCGCAGTACGACGGCGCCGGCAACCTGCGCAACTGGTGGACCGACGAGGACCGGGCCCGGTTCACCGAGCGGGCCGGCGCGCTGATCGCCCAGTTCGACGAGCTCGAACCGGCCGATGCGCCAGGTCACCGGATCAACGGTGCCCTCACCGTCGGTGAGAACATCGGCGACCTCTGCGGCCTGGCCATCGGCCACGCCGCGTACCGCATCGCCCTCGCCGGACAGCCCGCCCCCGAGCTCGACGGGCTCACCGGTGACCAGCGCTTCTTCGTCGGCTGGGCCCACCTCTGGTGCGGCAAGGCGCGCGAGGCCGAGGCCAAGCGCCTGCTCCAGATCGACCCGCACGCGCCCATGGACCAGCGCGCGAACATCGTGCGCAATGTCGACGAGTTCCACGAGGCGTTCGGCACCGTCGAGGGCGACGGCATGTGGCTGGCTCCGCAGGAGCGTGTCACCTTCTTCTGAGCCGTATGCCGGTGGGCCGGCCGGCGCCGACGCCGCCCACCCACCCCGTGGGTTTGGGCCACCGTGGTCGGGCTGGGAGGATGGGTCGGTGAGCGCGATCGACACCCTGTGGGAGTACCTCGCCGTCGGCTTCGGCCTCCTCGTCCTGCTGGGCGGGGCGTTCTTCGGCCTCATGCGTGGGCGGGGCGGTGCCACCAAGGACCTGCCGCGAGGCGGTGCCCCAGCCGGCCCCCGCGGAGGCACCGACACCATCGACCGGCCGGCCACGAGCGCGCCGGCCGACACCCTGCCACCGCCGAGCGTCGATGACACGCAGGTGCGGGAGGAGACCCTCCCGCCGCCTCCCGCCCGACCCACGATCGAGACCCCCGAGGCGCCCGCGGGACGCCTGCAGCGCCTGCGTGCCCGGCTGGCCCGGTCGAACTCCACCCTCGGCAAGGGCCTCCTGGCGCTCCTCTCCCGGGGCGACCTCGACGAGGCCGCCTGGGAGGAGGTCGAGGACACCCTCCTCGCCGCGGACCTGGGGGTGGAGGCCACGACCGAGCTCGTCGACCGCCTCCGGACGCGCCTGCTGGTCCACGGGTGGACCGACGAGGCCACCGTGCGCGGATGGCTCAAGGAGGAGCTGCTGGCCCTGGTCGATCCCGGGCTGGACCGCTCGGTCGCCGACAGCCGCGTCGACGGCCGGCCCGCGGTCGTCCTCGTCGTCGGGGTCAACGGCACCGGCAAGACCACGACCGTGGGCAAGCTGGCCCGGGTCCTCGTCGCCCAGGACAAGGACGTCGTGCTCGGGGCCGCGGACACCTTCCGAGCCGCGGCGGCGGACCAGCTCCAGACCTGGGGTGAGCGCGTCGGGGTGCCGACGGTCCGCTCCGACCGGGAGGGCGCCGACCCGGCGGCCGTCGCCTTCGACGCCGTCAAGGCCGCGACCGAGCTCGAGGCCGACGTCGTCGTCATCGACACGGCCGGCCGCCTGCACAACAAGGTCGGCCTCATGGACGAGCTCGGCAAGGTCAAGCGGGTCGTCGAGAAGCAGTCGCCGGTCGACGAGGTGCTGCTCGTCCTCGACGCGACGACCGGCCAGAACGGCCTGCGCCAGGCCGAGGTCTTTAGCGATGTCGTCGACGTCACCGGGATCGTGCTGACCAAGCTCGACGGCACCGCGAAGGGCGGCATCGTCGTCGCGGTCCAGCGCCAGCTCGGCGTGCCGGTCAAGCTCGTCGGTCTCGGCGAGGGGCCCGACGACCTCGCGCCCTTCGACCCCGAGGCCTTCGTCTCGGCGATCGTCGACTGATCACCCCACCCCGTCCGACACCCCACCCCGTCCGACACCCCACCCCGTCGAGATAGACCAAATCGCCCGGGAAACGGCCGTTTCCCGGGCGATTTGGTCTATCTCGACGGGTGAGGACCGGGGTGGGGCGTGGTGAAACGCAAAAGCAACGGCGCGCGCCATACCGCAACATGGCCGAAACACGACGGCCAGAATCGCGAAACCGAACCCGCCCAAAGTTTCCGCCATGACCATCGCAACCCTGCCCATGGCAGACGCGCCGGAGATCGACTACGCCGCCACGGCGTTCATGATCATCTGCGCGTCTCTCGTCCTCTTCATGACGGCGCCCGGCCTTGCCCTGTTCTACGGGGGCATGAGCCGGGCCAAGTCCGTCCTCAACATGATGATGATGTCGTTCGGGGCCTTCGGCCTCGTCGGTATCCTCTACGTCCTCTATGGCTACTCGATGTCCTTCGGGCCCACCGACGTCGCCGGGATCATCGCGAACCCGTTCGACAAGCTCGGCCTCAAGGGCACTGACGGCCTGATCAACCCGTTCGGCTACGAGGGCTACGGCAACATCCCGGAGCTGATCTTCGTCGGCTTCCAGCTCACCTTCGCCGTCATCACGGTGGCGCTCATCAGCGGTGCGATCGCCGACCGCGTGAAGTTCTCGACCTGGCTGGTCTTCAGCGGCCTGTGGGTCACCCTCGCCTACTTCCCCATCGCGCACATGGTGTGGGGCGGTGGCCTGCTGTCCGCCAGTGAGTCGGGCCTGTCCTCGCTCATCTTCGGCTCGACCGACGGCGCCGCCAATGTCGCGCCGATCGACTTCGCCGGTGGCACCGTCGTCCACATCAACGCCGGTATGGCCGGTCTCGTCCTCGCCCTCGTCGTCGGCAAGCGCCTGGGCTTCGGCAAGGTCGCGATGCGTCCGCACAACGTGCCGCTCACCATGATCGGCGCCGGCATGCTGTGGTTCGGCTGGTTCGGCTTCAACGCCGGCTCCGAGCTCGCGGCCGACGGCACCGCGGCCCTCGTCTGGGTCAACACGACCGTGGCGACCTGCGCCGCGATGATGGGCTGGCTCGCGCTCGAGAAGATCCGTGACGGCCACTTCACCTCGATCGGCGCGGCCTCCGGTGTCGTCGCCGGCCTCGTCGCCATCACCCCCGCCTGTGGCGCGCTGTCGCCGATGGGGTCGATCATCCTCGGCCTCGTGGCCGGTGCCGCGAGTGCGTATGCCGTGGGGCTGAAGTTCCGCTTCGGCTTCGACGACAGCCTCGACGTCGTCGGCGTCCACCTGGTCGCCGGTCTCTGGGGCACCATCGGTGCCGGCCTGCTCTCGACGACCTCCGGCCTGTTCTACGGCGAGGGCGTCAAGCAGACCGTCATCCAGATCGTCGTCGCGTTGGCCTCGCTCATCGTCAGCGGTGTGGTCACCGCCGTCATCGCCTACGCGCTCAAGGCCACCATGGGCTGGCGTGTCTCGTCCGATGACGAGACGGCGGGCATCGACAACAGCGAGCACGCCGAGACCGCCTACGATCTCGTGGCGCGGGGCGGACGCCTCGGTGCCACCGGCTCCGGCCCCTTCCACGACGCTCGCCACCGCACCGAGCCCGCGACCACCGAAGGAGTCACGCGATGAAGCTCATCACCGCGATCATCAAGCCCCACCAACTCGACGAGGTCAAGGGTGCGCTCGAGGCCTACGGCATCTCCGGCATGACGGTCAGCGAGGCCTCCGGCTACGGACGCCAGCGCGGTCACGCCGAGGTCTACCGAGGCGCCGAGTACCAGATCGACTTCGTCCCGAAGGTCCGGATCGAGATCGTCGTCGACGACGACGATGCCCGTTCGGTCGTCGACGTCATCCTCAAGTCCGCGCAGACCGGCCGGATCGGTGACGGCAAGATCTGGGTCGTTCCGGTGGAGGACCTCGCGAGGGTCCGCACCGGGGAGCGGGGCGTGGACGCCATCTGAGGCGTCGAGCACAAAAGCTCATCACGACAGTCACGATGCGGGACCGGCGGGAACGCCGGTCCCGCATCGCTGTTGTCCCGGCCGTTGTCGTCCGGGCCGCTGCCCTCCGCATCGCTGTCGCCCGGCCGCTGACGCCCCGCCCGCATCGCTGTCGCCAGGGCCGCTGTCGCCAGGGCCGCTGTCGCCCGGTCGCTGGCGTCCCGCCCGCTTTCGCCCCAAGCCGGTAGCCGAGGTGCCGGGATCGCGCCTCTGCCCCCGCAGTCACAGACGTAACATCGCCGAAACCCTCCGCATCCGGTGGCGAAATGTCGGGGACGCACAGTGGAGCGCATGTCGGTGACCAAGGACGAGAAGACGCGCCGGCTCGAGATCGCGGAGCTCCGGTCCTTCGCCGAGCCGGGAGCCGGTGCTCGTCGCCGACAGGCCCTGGCGGCGCACACGCGCACGTGGCTCTCCCAGGTCTGGGCCGAGGCCACCGAGGGCGCGCGTCAGGACGGCATGGCGCTCGCGGCGGTCGGCAGCCTGGGACGCGCGCAGGCCGGGCCGCTGAGCGACATCGACCTCGTCCTCATCCACAGCGGACGGGTGCTCTCGGAGCGCGCCGTCACCGAGCTGGCCGAGCGGGTCTGGTACCCCGTGTGGGACGCCGGGGTGCGACTGGACCACAGCGTGCGCACCGTCGCCCAGTGCCGCGCCGTCGCGCAGAGCGACCTCCCGGCTGCCGTCGGCCTCCTCGACCTGGCCTGGGTCGCCGGCGACAAGGACCTCGTCGCGGCGGCGCGGGCGACCGTGGCGCACGACTGGCGCGGGGCGGCCCGGCGCCGGTTGCCGGAGCTCTTCGAGTCCCTGGCGGCGCGACACACCCGGCACGGCGACCTCTCGCAGTCCGTGGAGCCGGAGCTCAAGGAGGCACGCGGGGGACTGCGTGACCTCACGATCCTGGCCGCGCTCGCCGAGGCGTGGCTCGCCGAGCGGCCTCGGGGCGAGGTCGACGCGGCCTCCTCGCTGCTGCTCGACGTACGCGACGCCATCCACGTCGTGACCGGACGGGGTCGTGACCGGCTCCTGCGGGACGACCACGATGCCGTCGCGGCCCTGCTGGGCTACACCGACGCCGACGACCTCCTCACCGACGTCTCGTCGGCCGGGCGGACGATCGGGCACGCACTCGAGGGTGCGGTGCGGCGGGCCGGCCAGGCCCAGCGCGCCCGCGTGCTGCGTGTCGGTCCGCGCCGACCCCAGATGACCCCGTTGGGCCACGGACTCTTCGTCAGTGACGGCGAGGTCGTGCTCGGCCACGAGCGACTCCTCACCGACCCGACCATGCCGCTGCGCGCCGCGGTCCTCGCAGCCCGGGTCGCCGTTCCCATCGCGCCGCGCACGCTGGCCAACCTCGCGGCGGTGCCGCCGCTACCTACCCCTTGGCCCGAGACGGCGCGCGATCTCTTCGGCGACCTCCTCGCCGCCGGACCTGGCCTGGTGCAGGTCTGGGAGGCCTACGACCAGGCGGGGATCATCAAGTCGTGGCTGCCCGAGTGGGCAAACGTCCGCTCCCGGCCCCAGCGCAGCCCGGTGCACCGCCACACCGTCGACCGGCACCTCATCGAGACTGTCCTGCACGCGCGCGGGCTCGTACGCGACGTCTCCCGTCCGGACCTGTTGCTCACGGCGGCCCTCCTGCACGACATCGGCAAGGTCAAGGGAGCCCATGACCACAGCCGAGGGGGTGCGCCGTTGGCGCGCCTGATCGCCGAGCGCCTCGGATTCGGCGCGTCGGACGTCGAGACCATCGAGATGCTCGTGCGTGAGCACCTCACCCTCATCGAGCTCGCGACGCGGCGTGACCACGCCGATCCGGGCACGACCCAAGCCGCACTCGCTGCCGTCGGCGGCGATGACGAGCGCTTCGAGCTCTTGCGAGCGCTCACCGAGGCCGATGCCGCTGCGGCGGGTCCGGCCGCGTGGACCGACTGGCGCGCGACGCTGCTCGACCAGCTCAGCACCAGTGTCCGGGCGCACCTGCGTCGCGGGCCGGAGGAGTCAGACACGGTGCCAACCACCACCCTCACCCCCGAGGATCTCGAGGCCGTCAAGGACGGTCGCGTGCTCATCCGGGGCCTGCCCCACGGCACCGCCTGGCGTCTCGACGTCGTCGCCGCGGACCGACTCGGCCTCTTCGCGGACACGGCCGGCGTGCTGGCCGCCGAGGGCTTCGTCGTGCGGACGGCCATCGTGCGCACCATCGACGGGGTCGCCGTCAACGAGTGGCACGTCGAGTCACCCGGCGGTGACGCGCCGGCGTCCGCTGCTCTCGCGCACGCGCTCGAGCGGGTAGGGCGCGGCGACGACGGTCCGCTGCGCGGGCTGGACCGGCGCCGGGCGCGGCTCGCGCGGCCCAGCGCCCGTTCGGACGTCGCGGCGCCGGGGCAGGCCCGCGCCATGATCGTGCCGGGTGCGAGCCCTGATGCGACCGTCCTCGAGGTGCGCGCGCAGGACCGCACCGGCCTGCTCCACGACCTCGGGCGCGCCTTCGTGCGGGCGGGCATCTCGGTCCGCTCTGCCCACGTCGCGACGTATGCCGGGCAAACCCTCGACACCTTCTATCTCACCGACCCGATCGACATGCCTCTCGCACCGGCCGTTGTCGCCCAGGTCGTGGGCCTTGTCATCGACGTCTGCGAGCTGGGCACCTCCCAGGCGTGAATCACGTCGTTCAGGGGGTCACGAGCCCGGCGGGCGGCAACCCCGCCGTGCGCGGCCCCAACGCGAGGGTCCCGGTGTGCCGACAGGCCGGTATGCCGCGTGCCCGGCGCCGCGGCATACCGGCCTGTCGGGCGTTTGCCGCCCCGCAGGCTCGGGTGGGCGGGCCGGACAGCGAGGGTCAGCCGCCGGTGTGTCCGTTCAGCAGCTGACTGAACGGGGTCACCGGGCCCGCCAGGGGTCCGGGTGCGCGGGGCGGCTCCGGGGGTGAAGCCGCCCACCGCACCGGACTCGGAGACCACGAGGGCCGCCAGCTCGCTCGCCGCGCGGGTCACGCGGCTCGTCAGGTCGCGTCGGGCCTCCCCGCCGCCGAAGTCCTCGGTCGCGGCGAAGACGCCGGTGGGGACCACGACCGCCCGAAGGTGGGCGAAGAGGGGACGCAGCGCATGGTCGAGCACCAGCGAGTGCCGCGCCGTGCCGGCCGTCGCTGCGACGATCATCGGCATGCCGTTGAGGGCGTCGGTGCCCAGCGCGTCGACGAACATCTTGAACACCCCGACCCCGCTGTAGCTCGCGGCGAACACCGGCGTGATCGCCACGATCCCGTCGGCAGCGCAGACCAGTTCCTTGGCCCGCTCGACGGCCGCGTTGGGCATCGCGCCGGAGGCCATGAACTCGGCCAGCGGAACCGCCGGGGATACCGCGCGCCGTCACACACAGCCCGGGAGCGGCATACGGTCCCACCAATGCCCGTTAGCCTTGTGCGGTGTTCAACTCCCTTTCCGACCGGCTGAGTGCGACCTTCAAGAACCTGCGCTCCAAGGGCCGGCTCTCCGAGTCCGACGTCAACAAGACGGTGCGGGACATCCGTCTGGCCCTGCTCGACGCCGACGTCGCCCTGCCGGTCGTCAAGGAGTTCACCCACGCCGTGCGTGAGCGGGCCATGGGCGCGGAGGTCTCCGAGGCGCTCAACCCGGCGCAGCAGGTCGTCAAGATCGTCAACGACGAGCTCGTCGCCATCCTCGGCGGGGAGACCCGCAAGCTGCGGCTGGCCAAGAACCCGCCGACCGTCATCATGCTCGCCGGCCTCCAGGGCTCGGGCAAGACCACGCTCGCGGGCAAGCTCGGCAAGTTCCTCAAGGACCAGGGCCAGACGCCGCTGCTCGTCGCCGCCGACCTCCAGCGCCCCAACGCCGTCACCCAGCTCGAGGTCGTCGGTGAGCGCGCGGGCGTGCCGGTGTTCGCGCCGGAGCGGGGCAACGTCGCCGGCCACGACGCGGTCTCCGGTGGGGTCGAGGGGACGCGGTCCTATGGCGACCCGGTCGCCGTGGCCGAGGCCGGCATCCAGGAGGCCTGCAACAAGCTCTACTCGGTCGTCATCGTCGACACCGCCGGCCGACTGGCCGTCGACGAGAACCTCATGCAGCAGGCTGCCGACATCCGGGCGGCGATCCAGCCCGACGAGGTCCTCTTCGTCATCGACGCGATGATCGGGCAGGCGGCCGTCGAGACCGCCGAGGCGTTCCTGCGCGGCGTCGACTTCACCGGTGTCGTCCTCTCCAAGCTCGACGGTGACGCCCGCGGTGGTGCCGCGCTCTCGGTCGCGTCGGTCACCGGGCGGCCGATCATGTTCGCCTCCACCGGCGAGGGCGTGAAGGACTTCGAGGTCTTCCACCCCGACCGGATGGCCTCCCGCATCCTCGACATGGGCGACGTGCTCACCCTCATCGAGCAGGCCGAGCGCGCCTTCGACAAGGCCAAGGCCGCCGAGATGGAGCGCAAGTTCCTGGCCGCCGAGGACTTCACCTTCGACGACTTCCTCGAGCAGATGTCGGCCATCAAGAAGATGGGCTCGCTCAAGCAGATGCTCGGGATGATGCCGGGCATGGGGCAGATGCGGGCGCAGCTCGATGCCCTCGACGAGCGCGAGTTCGACCGGGTCGAGGCGATGGTGCGCTCGATGACGCCGTTCGAGCGCAGCCACCCCAAGCAGATCAACGGCTCCCGTCGTGCCCGCATCGCCGCCGGGTCCGGGCGCACCGTCTCCGAGGTCAACCAGCTCCTGGAGCGCTTCGGTGAGGCGCAGAAGATGATGAAGTCCCTCGCGCGCGGCGGCGGCATCCCGGGCATGCCCGGCATGCCGGGCATGGGTGGCGGCAAGAAGGGGCGTCAGCCCGCGCCGCAGCGCAAGAAGTCCAAGTCGGGCAACCCGGCGCGGCGGGCGATCGAGGAGCGCGAGGCGGCGTCCAAGGCAGCGGCCAAGCCGGCGGGCGGCGCCTTCGGGGTGCCCTCGGGCACCTCCCGCCTGGACTCCAGCGCGCTCGACACCTCACAGCTGCCGCCCGGGTTCGAGAAGTTCCTCGGCAAGTGAGCCTCGCGACCCTGTCGCTGGGCCACGGCGGCCCGCGGATCGCCTTCCTCCACGGGCTCTTCGGGCAGGGACGCAACTGGGCCCAGATCGCCAAGGGCGTGTGTGGTGAGGACGGGACGGGGGCGCGGGCGCTGCTCGTGGACCTGCCGGACCATGGGCGCTCGCCCTGGACTCCCAGCGGTGCCGCCTTCTCCTTCGAGGCGTATGCCGCAGCCGTCGCCGACACCCTCGCCGAGGCCGCGCCGGGCGAGCCATGGGTGCTCGTCGGGCACTCGCTCGGCGGCAAGACGGCGATGGTGACGACCCTGCAGCACCCCGAGCTCATCGCCGCCCTCTGCGTCGTCGACATTGCCCCGAAGTCCTATGGCGACCTGCACCGGTTCACCGGCTACATCGACGGGATGCGGCGAATGCCGTTGGGGGAGTTGGACTCTCGCGGCGCTGCCGACGACTGGTATGCCGAGCACGTCGAGCCCGACCCCGGGGTGCGGGCCTTCCTGCTGCAGAACCTGCGCCGCGACGGACAGTCCTGGCGGTGGCAGGCCAATGTCGAGCTCTTCGCCGGGGATGCGGCCAAGGGGTCGGGCTCGGTCATCGCGGACTGGCCGGCGACAGCGGTCGCCAGCGCACCGGCATACGAGGGTCCGGTGGTGTGGCTGCGGGGCGAGGAGTCCGGCTACATCACCGACGAGGATGCCGACGTGATGCGCGGCTACTTCCCCCGGGCGCGGCAGGTGACGGTCAAGGGGGCAGGTCACTGGGTGCACACCGACGCCCCCGGTGTCGTCGTCGAGACGCTGCGGCGACTGCTGCGCGCGCACTGAAACCCGTGACGCCGGCGGCCGTGCACCCCCACCCTCGATCCATGACCGCCGTCACGATCCGCAGGGTTGAGGACGCTCCGGCGCCATGGCGACGCTGGCTCCCGCTGGTGCTGAGTGCCGTCGGGGTCGCCAGCGTGGGGATCTGCTTCGTGGTTCCTTACCTCGTGACCGGAGGGGACCCCAACGCGGTGTGGCCGTCTCCGGGCGGCTGGCTGGCGCCAATTCTTGCCGCGGCCTTCGGCCTCACCGTCCTCGTCGGGATGTGGCTGGCCCCGATCGGTGGGCTCCTGGGACTGCATGACCTGGCTCGGCGGTCGCCTGCTCGTCGTGGTCCGGCGGTCGTGGCCGTGCTCCTCGGGGCCCTGCAGCTGGTGCTGATGATCTCGCCTGCGGGGCAGGACTTCCTCGTCTGGCTCTTCGACTGATCAGGACGTGATCACGGGGCGGATCGAGAGCATCTCCAGCTGAGCCTCGGGGGAGGTCTCCAGGGCGGTGCGCACGAGCTCGGCGACGGCTTCGGGCCGGATGAACTTCGCCGCGTCGTAGTCGTTGCCGAGCCGCGCCTGGAGTGTGCGCTGCATGTCGGAGTCGGTGCGGCCGGGGTGGATCGACGTGACGCGGATGCTGCCGCGCTCCTCCTCCCGCAGGGCGTCGGTGAGGATCCGCAGGGCGTGCTTCGAGCCGTTGTATGCCGTGCTGCCGGCGGTCCCGCGGCCCAGGCCGGAGCCGGAGTTCAGGGCGACGACGTGGCCGTCGTGGGACGCACGGAGCAGGGGCAGGAGCAGACGGGTCAGGTCGGCGACGGCGAAGACGTTCACCTCGAAGATGCGCCGCAGGTCCTCGCGCGTGAGGTCGGCGATGCGACCACCACCGGCGAGGCCGGCGGAGTGGACGAGGGCGTCGAGTGTGGTCAGGCGTGCCGCGGCCGCCGCGGTGGCTTCCTCGTCGGCGAGGTCGGCGACGAAAGGCTCGGCGCTGGGGAGCGTGGCCACCACCGCGTCGACGCCCTCGCGCGTGGTGCCGCCGACGAGGACGTGCCAGTCGCGGCCGAGTTCCTCGGCGATGGCCCGGCCGATGCCTCGCGAGGCACCGGTCACGAGGACGTGCGGACGTTCTGCGCGTGCGGGGGAGTCCATGTCGGCACTGTAGGAGAGAGTGGAGTCCACGACGTCGATCGGGGGCCCACATGTCTGCCGAACGCACCGCACTACTGACCCAGCTGGCCGCCCAGCGCCGGCACGTCCTGGCCGCGACGGAGGGCCTCGCCGAGGACCAGCTCATGGCGGCGCCCCTGCCGTCGGGCTGGACCATCGCGGCGATGGTCAACCACCTGGCCATGGACGACGAGTTCTTCTGGTTCGTGTGCGTTCTGGGCGGGGACAAGGAGGCGATCGCCTCGCTGGAGGGGGATGGCTGGACCGTGCCCAGCGGCCTGAGTGGACGCGACGTGGTCGAGCGCTATGTCGCCTGTCATGCCGGACACCTCGACGCGGCCCGTGAGCTCGTCGACGGCCACCAGCACCTGGTCCTCTGACGCGATCCGGGCGGCCCGATCGCCTCGGGTGACAGTAGGTTGTCGCCATGGCTGAGGTGCTGCACCTGACCGGTCCGATCCTGCGGGGGCCCGACGAGGTCGTCGGGCAGGCATGGGTCATCGGCGGACGGCTCACCTTCGAACGACCCGCCGGAAGCCACGACGTGACCACGCTCGCGGGTCATGTCGTGCCCGGCCTGGTCGATGCCCACTCCCACATCGGCCTCGACGGCCACGGCGCCACGGACGAGGCGACGGCCGAGCAGCAGGCGCTCACCGATCGGGATGCCGGAACCCTGCTGATCCGCGATGCGGGGTCACCGATGGACACCCGCTGGGTCCACGACCGAGACGACCTGCCCAAGCTCGTGCGTGCAGGGCGTCACATCGCGCGGACGCGTCGCTACATCCGCAACTACGCGTGGGAGGTCGAGCCGGAGCAACTCGTCGAGCAGGTCCGACTGGAGGCGCGATCCGGCGACGGCTGGGTCAAGCTCGTCGGCGACTGGATCGACCGGGACCGTGGCGACCTCGCGCCCTGCTGGCCGGTCGACGTGCTGACGGAGGCGATCGCTGCGGCCCACGAGGAGGGGGTGCGGGTCACCGCTCACTGCTTCGGCGAAGAGTCCTTGCACGACTTCGCCGCCGCCGGCACCGACTGCATCGAGCACGCCACGGGGCTCACCCCAGAGTCGCTGGAAGCCTTTGCGGCACAGGGCATCTCCATCGTCCCGACGCTGATCAACATCGACACCTTCCCGTCGATCGCGGCCACCGCCGAGGAGAAGTTCCCTGGGTATGCCGCCCACATGCGGGATCTCCACGCTCGCCGACACGCGACGATCGGGGCGGCGCGCGAGGCCGGCATACCGATCTATGTGGGCACCGACGCCGGCGGCACGATCGCCCACGGCCTGGCCGTCGACGAGATGGAGGAGTTGGTGACCGCCGGCTTCTCACCCGTGGAGGCCCTCGATGCGGGCGCCTGGGCCGCGCGTGCATGGCTGCGCCACCCGGGGCTCGAAGAAGGAGCCGACGCCGACCTGCTCGTCCTCGACGGTGACCCGCGCCTGGACCTGTCGGCGCTTCGGGCTCCTCGTGCCATCGTCCTGCGCGGCCGCACCGTCTCCTGAGAGGCGAGCGGGCGGCATACGATCTCGGGGTGCGTTTCGAGCCCGGGGTGATGGACGAGGAGATCGACCTCTCCACCAGCGACGTCGACCCCGGGGACCTGGAGACCGCGCTGCGGGTGCTGGCCCAGCTCCCGGAGCTCGACCCCGACGACCCGGCGATCCAGGTCGTCAAGCGGGCGAGCAGCCGGATGTACAAGCACATCCGCAAGGCCCGACGCCGCGAGGCCAAGCAGCCACAGATCCAGCACGACGAGGCGATCCTCGCCGCCACGGCCACCGGCTCCCCGCTGCGGATCGACGACGAGACCAAGGGCATCCTCCTGACCGTGCCGCCGGTGGGGACGACGGCGGGGGAGCTGCTCAAGCCGCGCGGGTGCTACATCTGCAAGGCCGACTACACGACCGTCGACGCCTTCTATCACTGGCTCTGCCCGCCCTGCGCCGCCGACAGCCATGCCCGCCGCAACCAGCGCGCCGACCTCACCGGCAAGCGGGCGCTCCTCACCGGCGGTCGCGCCAAGATCGGGATGTACATCGCCCTCATGCTGCTGCGAGACGGTGCGCACCTGACGATCACGACGCGCTTCCCACACGACGCGGCGCGCAGGTTCGCGGCGCAGGAGGACAGCGCCGACTGGGTCGACCGGCTCAAGATCGTCGGCATCGACCTGCGCGACCCGACCCAGGTCGTCGCCCTCGCCGAGGAGGTGGCCGCCGCCGGTCCGCTCGACATCCTCATCAACAACGCCGCGCAGACGGTGCGCCGCAGCCCCGGCGCCTACAGCCACCTCGTCGACGGCGAGGCGATCCCGCTCGACCGGGACACGGCCTACCCGGAGCTGGTGACCTTCGACCGGATCAGCGAGGCGCACCCGGCGAACCTGCTCGGCAGCCTGCGTGAGCAGAAGGTCGCGCACCACGAGGGCGAGAGCGAGGCCGAGGCAGCGATGAAGCTGGCGCAGCGCTCGGCCGCGGCGATGACGGAGCTGGCCCTCACGGCCGGGCACGCCTCCCTGGAGCGGCATCTCGCCGGCACGGCCGTCGACGCCGGCGGTCTGCTGCCCGACACCCAGACCAACAACTCGTGGACGCAGGTCGTCGACGAGGTCGATCCTCTCGAACTGCTCGAGGTGCAGCTGTGCAACTCGACAGCGCCGTTCATCCTCGTCTCGCGCCTGCGCCCGGCGATGCGCGCTGCCGTGCAGGCGGGGGCCCGCCGCGCCTATGTCGTCAACGTCTCGGCGATGGAGGGGCAGTTCTCGCGTCGCTACAAGGGCGCCGGGCACCCGCACACCAACATGGCCAAGGCCGCGCTCAACATGCTGACGCGCACCAGCGCCGGCGAGATGTTCGAGACCGACCGGATCCTCATGACGGCCGTCGACACCGGCTGGATCACCGACGAGCGCCCGCACCAGGAGAAGCTGCGCATCGCGGCCGAGGGCTGGCACGCTCCGCTGGACCTCGTCGACGGGGCCGCGCGCGTCTATGACCCGATCGTGCAGGGCGAGGCCGGCGTCGACCTCTATGGCGTCTTCCTCAAGGACTACTCGCCTCACCCGTGGTGACGTCGGCGCCGGCCGCCGGCGTGGGGTGCGTGCCGAAGGTGCCGTATGCCGCACCCTTGACACTCAGCCCATGCGGACTGCCGGGGGGTTGACGCTGCGGGCGAGCACGAGGAACGCGGCGACCGCCACACAGGCCAGCGTCGAGCCCATGACCAGCAGCGGGGCGGCGGCTGCCCAGTCGAAGGCGTTCGGGTCGAACGGGCCTTCCGGACCGACCGCCTGGCATTCCTGAGCGCCATCCGGGGTCTGCGCGCACCAGCCGCTCGCGGTCTCCGGTGACGCCAAGCCGCTGACCACGCCCAACCAGGCCACCGCCAGCCCGAGCGAGACCCCGGAACCAGCCATCGTCGGCAATCGACCTGGGCCACGCAGCGTCAACCAGAGCGCTGTTCCGAGAAGGACCGCGGCGAAGGGCAGCACGAAGATCCCGATCGTCAGGAGGCCCAGCAGGGTGAGCAACCCCGCAGCCCCAGCGAGCACCCAGAGCACGAACAGGCCCACGAGCGCCCCACCGGAGGGTGGCCCCAGGCGTGGCCCGCTGCGAGCCGACGGCGATTAGGGCGACCTCGACCCCAGGTGGCAGACTGTCCCGACGTACACCTTTCGGTGCGGACCTCGCACCGGATGCCTACCCCGGGCATCGGTACCCCGCGCGTGAGTCCTCCCGCCGGTCTGACCGTGTCCACAACCGGAATGGAGCGACCCTCGTGGCCGTCAAGATTCGTCTCAAGCGGATGGGCAAGATCCGCGCCCCCTTCTACCGCGTCGTCGTCATGGACAGCCGCACCAAGCGTGACGGCCGGGCGATCGAGGAGATCGGGAAGTACCACCCCACCGAGGAGCCCTCGCTCATCGACATCGACATGGACCGCGCCAGCTACTGGCTGTCCAACGGCGCCCAGCCGACCGAGGCCGTCGCCGCCCTCCTGAAGAAGTACGAAGAGGGCACCGTCCGCGTCAAGGAGCCCAAGCCGAGCAAGAAGGACCTCTACGAGGCCGCCATCGCCGCCGCCGGCAAGTCGGCCGAGGACACCTCGGGCGCCACCACCGCGCGCAAGAAGGCTGCCCCGAAGGCCGAGAAGGTCGAGGAGAAGGCTGACCAGGCCCCGGACTCCTCCGAGGAGACCGCGCCCGCGGCCGACACCGACTCCAGTGGTGCTGCTGCTGACAGCGTCAACAGCGACGCCGACGCCGGCGCGGCCGAGGCCGCCACGGACGAGGCCTGAGACCGGTGCTGGAGGAGGCTCTCGAGCACCTCGTCACCGGCATCGTCGACCACAAGGACGACGTGGCCGTGCGCCGCAAGGAGCTGCGCCGCGGTGAGATCCTCGAGGTGCGCGTGCACCCCGAGGACCTCGGCCGCGTCATCGGCCGCAGCGGCCGCACCGCCAGCGCCCTGCGCACCGTCATGGGGGCGCTCGCCGGTGGGCGTGCGATCCGCGTCGACATCGTCGACACCGATCGGGTCCGCTGACCGCAGGCGAGAACCAACGACAGGCGAGGTATGCCGTGGACCCAGCTCCGCGGCATACCTCGCCTTCGTCGTGAGGAAGGATGACACCGTGACACCCGAACCCAGCCTCTGGGACCGCAAGCTGGCCGAGAACCCCGACCACAGCCGGTGGTACGTCCAGCGGTTCCGTGACCTCGCGGCCGCGGGGAAGGACCTCGTGGGGGAGGCCCGGCTCATCGACGCCATGGCGCCCCGTGGGGCGCGCATCCTCGATGCCGGCTGCGGACCGGGCCGCCATGGCGGCTGGCTGCACCGCCAGGGGCACACCGTGGTGGGGGTCGACGGCGACGCCACCCTCATCGACGCGGCGATCGAGGACCACCCCGGTCCGACCTGGCTGGTCGGCAACCTCGCCGAGCTCGATCTCCCGTCGCGGGGGATCGCCGAGCCCTTCGACCTCATCCTCTGTGCGGGGAACGTCGTCACCTTCCTCGCCCCGAGCACCCGACGAGAGTCGTTGCGGCGCATGGGTGCTCACCTTGCGCAGGGCGGTCGCCTCGTCGTGGGGTTCGGGACGGACCGTGACTATGCCGTGGCCGACTTCGCCGCGGACGTCGCCGCAGCGGGGGTGACCGTCCACTCCCGGCACTCGACGTGGGAGCTGCACCCCTATGGCGAGGGCGATGGCTTCCTCGTCGCCATCCTCGGGAGGTCGGCATGACGTCATCCACCGGCGCCTCGTCGGCGCGCCTGGTGGCCCGCATCGGCAAGCCGCACGGCATCCGTGGCGAGGTCACCGTGCAGGTCCACACCGATGACCCGTTGTCGCGGCTGGTGCCGGGGGCGGTCTTCGAGACCGAGGCCCCCTCGGGCAGCGGCGTCCCGCGCGAGCTGACCCTGGTCAGTGCGCGGCTGCACCGCGACATCTGGCTCCTCGGCTTCGAGGGCATCCCAGACCGGACCGGCGCCGAGGGACTGCGCGGCACCCGACTGCTGCTCGCCGAGGACGACCTCGCTGAGGTGGACGAGGACGACGACGAGGGCTGGTACGAAGAGGACCTCGTCGGCCTCCGGGCCGAGGGGCCGAGCGGCGCCCTGATCGGCGAGGTGTCCGGGCTGCACGTCGGCGCGGCCCAGGACCTCCTTGCGGTGCGCCTGGCCGATGGTCGCGAGGCCTTGGTGCCCTTCGTCGAGGCCATCGTCCCCGTCGTGGACGTGGCCGATGGGCGGGTCGTCATCGACGCCCCGCCGGGCCTGCTCGAGCTCGCGGAGTGACCATGCCCGCAGTGGATCGCCAGCGTCTGGACGTCATCACGATCTTCCCCGATTACCTTGCGCCCCTTGATCTTTCGCTGATCGGCAAGGCGCGGCGCGACGGGATCATCGACCTGCACGTCCACGACCTGCGCTCCTTCACGCACGACCGACACCGGACCGTGGACGACACCCCGTTCGGCGGGGGAGCGGGCATGGTGATGAAGCCGCAGCCCTGGGCCGAGGCCCTGGACCACGTCCGCGCCCAGGGCGAGGGGGCCGTGCCGCGGCTGATCGTGCCGGGCCCCGGCGGCGTGCCCTTCACCCAGGCGTTGGCCAAGGAGCTGGCGCAGGAACCGTGGCTCGCCTTTGCCTGCGGACGCTATGAGGGCATCGACGAGCGGGTCTACGAGCACGCCGCTGAGCGGATGCCGGTCACCGTGGTGTCCCTGGGTGACTACGTCCTCAACGGCGGGGAGGTCGCGGTGCTCGCGATGGTCGAGGCGGTGGCGCGGCTGCTTCCCGGCGTCGTCGGGAACGCCGAGTCCCTTGTCGAGGAGTCCCACGAGGACGGCCTGCTCGAGTACCCCGTCTACACCAAGCCAGGGGTGTGGGAAGACGGAGGTGTCGAGCGTCCTGTGCCCGAGGTGCTTCTGTCCGGCAACCACGGGGCGATCGCGGCCTGGCGTCACCAGCAGCGACTGGATCGCACCGCGGCCCGCCGACCGGACCTGCTGCACCCCTCATCCGTGGTCTCCGGCCTGACCGACCTCGTCGGTGCGCCGGCCAGCAGCGCCGACATCCCTGAGTTGATCGTGCTCAGCCGTGCGTGCTGGCTGCCCGAGGCACTGGATGCCGGGACCTCGGACTTCCCGCCCATGACGGATGGGCCAGAAGAGCTGGCGGCCTCGCTGGAGAGCTGGAGCACGTGGGTGTGGCGCTCGGGCGGACGGCTGGTCGCGTCCGGACGCGGTCGCAGCGACCCTGATGATCCGTCTGTGTGGCAGGTCGGGCGGCTCATGGTCGCCCCCGACCTCAGTGGTCGAGGCATCGGCCGTGCCGTGCTCGCCCACATCGAGTCGTTGGCGCCAGCGGAGGCCACCAGCTTCTGGATCAACACGGCCCGCCGGGCCGAGCGCAACCAACGGATCTACCGGAAGGCCGGCTACCGACTGGCCCCCTGGGAGTCCAGGGTCCACCCGGCCACGGTGGACATGGTCAAGCCGCGACGACGCCGCACGGACTGAGCGATGTTCGAGCACCAGTTCCAGATGCGGCTTCGCGACCTCAACACCGCCAACCATGTCGACAACCTCGAGATCATGCGCATCGCCGACGAGGCGCGCGCCCTGTACCTGGGGGGAGTCGAGGGCGAGCGGGGGGCGGGGTTCGGCCTGCTGTGCGCGATGCCCGAGGACGTCTTCGTGCTCGCCGCGGCCCAGCACGCCGAGTTCCGGGCCGAGATCCGCTGGGAGCCGGGCGCGTTCTACCGCGTGCGGGCGTGGGTCGGGCACGTGGGACGTTCGAGCTTCACCGTCCAGACCGAGATCCGCACCGACCGCGACGAGCCTGATGCCGTGCTGGAGGCAACGATGGTGCTCATGGATCGCTCGACCGGGCGCCCCTGGCCGTTCTCGGAGCAGGTCCGGGAGCAGTTGCGGGACGAACTCGGCACGCTCCTGGAGTTCCGTCCCCGCTCGGGATGAGCGCCCGCGTGACTGCCGTCCGGTTCTTCGCTCGTGGCCACCGGGTCGGCACCGGCATGGCGGCTTGTCTCGTCGGTCGCAGGGGTTCACAGTGGGGTTCGTGACGTTGGCGCCGCCGCGGAGACCGCCCACGGGGCGCCATGCGGCGCGCCCGCCGGCCCTGGAGCAGCGGCGCGTGCCGACCTCACGGCGTCGTCGGCGTGGGCCCAGTCGGCGCACCCGCCTGCGCCGGACGCTGGCGGCCACCCTGCTCACACTCATGTTCATGTCCGCGGTCATCGAGACGGTCCGCGCATTCAGCGGCTGGACCGGGGCGGGCGCGGCCCCCGCCCCGACCGCGCTTGCCGAGGTCGACTCCGAGGCCGATGCAGCGCTCGCGGCCGCTCTGGCCACCGCCGCCCCGGCGGTGACCGCCGCCGACAGCACCGGCTCGGCATCGGCATCGGCGCCGGCCACGACCGACACGACGACCACCGAAGCCGCGACGGCCGGCGCGGCCGTCCCGGCGGCCCCGGCTCCGAGCCCGGCACCGGCGGCCCCCACCGTGGTGGAGTCGGGCACCGGGCAGCTGACCTACCTCGACCTGCCGCCGACGGTGACCTGGTCCGAGAAGTCGACCGGTCGCCTCGTCCGCATCGCCCTTGCCGCCGAGGGCGGCCTCGACCTCGACACGTCAGCCTTCGCCGCGTCAGCGCTGGCGACCCTGGGGGACGAGCGGGGCTGGCAGACCGAGGACGGCGTCCGGTTCCGCTTCGTGACGCCCGCCCAGGTGGCGGCCGGTGACGCGGTGGATCGCACGCTCATCCTCGCGAGCCCCAGCTACACCGATCGGTTGTGTGCGCCGATGAGCACCAAGGGGCAGGTGTCCTGCAACAGCGGTGCACGCTCGATCATCAACTCGCGCCGGTGGTTGCTCGGGGTGCCGTGGTTCAACTCAGACCTCGAGCTCTACCGCCAGTACGTCGTCAACCACGAGGTCGGTCACGGACTCGGCCATGCCCATGCCACGTGCCCCGGGCCCGGCCAGCCCTCTCCGGTGATGGCCCAGCAGACCTTGGGGCTGCACGGCTGCACACCGTGGGCGTGGCCCACGAACGACGGCGTCTGAGCGGGCGCGGGGGAAGGCGTCAGGGACGCAGCGCCGACCGCAGGTCGGTCGGCAGCAGGCGCGCCCCCATGATGAAGCGTTCGGCGACGACCGCGGTGACCGTCTGCGACGCCATGATCCCGAAGAGCACGAGGACCTGGGCCGCCGCTGCCTGGGCCGGCGACCCGCCTCCGAGCAGCACGCCGATGAAGGCGCCCGGAAGGGTCACGACACCGGCCGTGCGGACCTGGTCCAGCCCGGGGATGAGCGCCTCGGGCACCCTCCGGTGGATCACCTCGGCGATGGCGCTCGCGCGCGGCAGCCCGATGGAGAGCCCGGCTTCGTACTGGGCGTGCTCGTCCCGGAGGGCCTCGAAGGCCCGGCGGCAGGTCAGCGTGTGCCCGTTCATCGTGTTGCCGGCCAGGATGCCGACGACCGGGATGAGCGCCAGCCCGGTCGGCGGGATGGTGCCCGTCCCGAGGATGATGGCCAGCACCGGAAGCAGGCCCGCCAGCATCGCTGCGGTGGCCCAGGGCCACGCGTGGACGGCTCCGATCCGCCGGACCGTTGTCACGACGGCCACGGTGAACATGCCGCAGAGGAGGAGCACGGACAGGGCCAGGTGCTGCACGACCGAGGCGATGACCACCGCGGCCAGGCCGAGCTGGGCGATGGCACGGACCCCGGCCAACGCGGTGGCGCCCGGGCGCGGGAGGCGACCCACGGCATACGTGGCAAGGGTGAGGACGAGCAGGAGCACGCAGGCCAGCGCGACCGGCCAGCCGGGGTCGATGGTCACCGGCCCAGCGTGTCAGGTCCGGACGGATTTCTTCAGCGCGGGGCCTCTCTGGCAGACTTGCTCCTTGCGTCACTGCCACAACGAGCCCCTGCCACAGGGGGAGCGTGGAGCCCGGCTCCGCACGCGGCCGGCAGGGACACACCCTCAGGACAAGAGCACCACCGATCCCGCGAGTGACCTGTGGCACGCGCGAAGAAAGCGAAGCATCATGCAGCGTTTCGACGAGCTCGACAAGGCGTCGATGAAGGACGACATCCCCGCGTTCCGCGCGGGTGACACCGTCAAGGTCCACGTCAAGGTCGTCGAGGGCACCCGCTCCCGGATCCAGGTCTTCCAGGGCGTCGTCATCCGTCGCCACGGCGCCGGCGTCGGCGAGACCTTCACCGTCCGCAAGGTGTCCTTCGGGGTCGGCGTCGAGCGGACCTTCCCGCTCCACACCCCGATCATCGACAAGATCGAGGTCGTCACCCGCGGTGACGTCCGTCGCGCCAAGCTCTACTACCTGCGCGACCTGCGCGGCAAGGCCGCCAAGATCAAGGAGAAGCGCGAGACCCCGGCGGGTCGCTGACCGCACTCCCACGTCGCGGCCGCCACGCTGGCATGACCATGACGGACCACGCACCCGACCCGGTCGGCACCCTCGCGGTGCCGACCGGGTCGCGCGCATGGTGGACCCGGTGGTGGGCCCTGGCGCTCGTCGCGCTCCTGCTCGCGGTCGGGGTGCGGGCCACCCTGGTGGAGAGCTGGTTCGTCCCGGACGACACCATGGCGCCCACGCTGCGGGCCGGCGACCGGGTGCTCGTCGGCAAGCTCGCCACGCCCGCGCTCGGGCGCGTCGTCGTCGCCGATGTCAGCGCCACGTTCGCGAGCAGCCCCCGGTCCACGTCGGCCGGCTCGGGCCTGCTCGGTCGCGTCCTCACCTCGGTGGCCGGCGCCCTGGGCGTCAGCTCCGGCGAGGCCTCCGTCGTCGGGCGGGTCGTCGCGCAGGGCGGGGACGCGGTGCGCTGCTGCGACGAGGGCTACGTGTGGGTCGAGGGGGATCGACGCGGCCGGGCTCCGGAGGGCACTCGCGCCTTTGACTTCGTCGTCCCCGAGCATGCCCTCTGGATCCTCGGTGACCGGGCCGCCCCGGGTCGTGACTCGCTGGCGCACGCCGACGAGCCCGGCCACGGTGCCATCCCGACTCAGGACGTGATCGGGGTCGTGCTCGCCCGCTTCTGGCCCCTCACCCGGCACGACACCGACCGCGTGTGGCTGCCATGAGCGCGCACCGCGAGGCCCGCGAGGCCGCAGGCGCCCCCACCACGCGTGCGGCCGGCGCCGGCTTCCTCCACCACCTGTATGCCGCCACCCGCGAGACCGCGCTCGTCGTCGCCCTCGCGCTCGTACTCTCGCTCGTGATCAAGACCTGGCTGCTCCAGGCGTTCTTCATCCCCTCCGGGTCGATGGAGGACACCCTCCTCGAGGGTGACCGGGTCATCGTCAGCAAGCTGGTGCCCGATGTCGTCCCGGTCCAGCGCGGGGACATCGTGGTCTTCCAGGACCCCGACCACTGGCTGCCGCCCACCACGGCGGTCGACCGGGGACCCCTCGTCAACGGACTCACCGACGTGCTCGAGTACCTCGGCCTCCTGCCCAGCGCGGCCGAGGACCACCTGATCAAGCGCGTCATCGGGCTGCCCGGCGACACGGTGACCTGCTGCGACGCCTCCGGGCGGCTCCTCGTCAACGGCGTCGCGATCACCGAGCCCTACCTCAAGCCCGACGACGTCCCCAGCTCGATGACCTTCGACATCACCGTGCCCGAGGGCCGGGTGTGGGTCATGGGTGACCACCGGAGCAACTCCGAGGACTCCCGCTTCCACGACCCCGAGGGCGACGGCAGCCAGGGCAGCGTCCCGATCAGTGACCTGACCGGCCGGGCGGTGCTGCGGGTCTGGCCCCTGAGCCGGCTGGGGTGGCTGGACCGCTTCGCGGACACCTTCGCCACGGTGCCGAACGCGTCGGCTGGCAGCCCCCGACCGGTCCCGACGGGGCAGCCGTGACGGTCAAGCGCCCCAGCCTGCGGGTTGAGCGCGCCCTGCAGCGCCAGGGGCACCGGGTCCTGGCTGGCATGGACGAGGTCGGTCGTGGCGCCCTCGCGGGGCCGGTGACCGTCGGCGTGGTGCTCATCGACGAGACCTGCCGCTCGGCCCCGACCGGCGTGCGTGACTCCAAGCTGCTGGCGCCGCGCCGACGACAGGCGCTCGTGCCCCGGATCCATCGCTGGAGCCTGTCCTTCGCCGTGGGACATGCCGGACCCGACGAGATCGACGAGATCGGCATCATCGCCGCGCTGCGCCTGGCCGGGATGCGTGCCCTCGCCGAGGTCGCCGCAGCAGGCGTGGTTCCCGACCTGGTCATCCTCGACGGCAACCACGACTGGCTCACCGCCCCCGAGGACGTCGGCCTCTTCGCCCTCACCGGCGACGGTCCGGCCACGCCGCCGGTCACGACGATGATCAAGGCCGACCTCAAGTGCTCATCGGTGGCCGCTGCGAGCGTGCTGGCGAAGGTGGCCCGCGACGACATCATGGTGCGGCTGGGAGGCGAGCACCCGGCATACGAATGGGAACACAACAAGGGGTATGCCGCACCCGAGCACCTCGACGCCCTCCGGACCCACGGGCCGACCGTCCTGCACCGGCGGTCGTGGCGCCTGCCCGGGGTGATGGCGCAAGATGCTGGCATGAGTGCCGCAGGAGGGCCGGTGGGATGAGCGCCGAGGACCTGGAGAAGTACGAGAGCGAGATGGAGCTGGCGCTCTATCGCGAGTACCGCGATGTCGTCGGCCTGTTCACCCATGTCGTCGAGACCGAGCGCCGCTTCTACCTGTGCAACAGCGTCGACGTGAAGGCCAAGTCCGACGGAGGCGAGGTCTACTTCGACGTCACGATGACCGATGCGTGGGTGTGGGACATCTACCGCCCCGCCCGCTTCGCCAAGAAGGTGCGCGTGGTGACCTTCAAGGACGTCAACGTCGAGGAGCTCGCCAAGGCCGAGCTCGAGCTGCCCAAGGGACCCTTCTGACCCAGGGCTCTCAGCGCCACGGGGGCGGGACGGCGCGGAAGCGCACCGGGTCCCCGGGCCGCAGCTGGGCGACCCGGTCGGTGTCGGCGTCGGTGACGACCGCGATCACGGGGTAGCCGCCGGTCGTCGGATGGTCGGCGAGGAGGACCACCGGCTGGCCGTCGGGGGGCACCTGGATGGACCCGCGCACCATCGGCTCGCTCGGCAGTTCCTTCCCTTCGTATGCCGTGGCGCGCCTGATCGGGGGGCCGTCGAGGCGCACACCGATCCGGTCGAGGGCGCCGGTGGCGGTCCAGCGGGCGCTCGTCAGGGCGGCGCTGGACTCGCGGTCGAACCAGTCGGTGCGTGGGCCGCGCACGATGGTGGCGGTGGGTTCGGCCTGCCAGGCGCCTCCGGGGTGGTGGGCGAGGTGGGGCGCGTATGGTGCGGCCTCGCCGAGGGCCAGGGTGTCCCCGGCACGCAGCGGCGGCCGACCCAGGGCGAGCGAGGGCGAGGAGGCGACGCTGCCGAGGGCCACTGGCGCGCTGAGTCCGCCTGCCACGGCGAGGTAACTGCGCAGCCCCGACCTCGGGGTGCCGAGGGCGAGCTCGGCCCCGCCCGGCACGAGGATCGCCTCGCCGAACGCGGCTGCCGCCCCGTCGATGCGGACCTCGCACGGAGCGCCGGCTACGCAGCATCGGGTCGCGGCACCGAAACGCACCCGCAGCCCACCCAGGGTGGTCTCCAGCCCGGGGGTCGCGTCCGCCTGGCCGAGGAGCCGGTTCGCCAGGCGCAGGGAGGCACGGTCCGCCGCGCCCCCGGTCGGCACGCCGATCGCGCCGTGCCCGGGCCGGCCGAGGTCCTGGACGGTCGTCATCGGGCCGGGGTCGATGACCGTGAGCGTGCCGGTCATGCCCGCTCCACGAAGCGGACCCGCCGACCCGGCACGAGCTGGGCCGGGACGTCGGCGAACTGGTCCCAGGTCGTCAGGTCGGTGCGTCCGATGAGCCGCCAGCCCCCGGGTGAGGCGCTGGGGTAGATGCCGGTCCACCCGCCGGCGAGGGCGACGCTGCCCGCAGGGACCCTCTTGCGCGGCGTGGCCAGGCGGGGGACGGTGGGCCAGGGCTGGCCCGGATCGCTGGGGCGGAGGTAGCCGAAGCCGGGGAGGAAGCCGGCGAAGTCGACCACCCAGGACATGCTCGTATGCCGTGCCACCAGTCCCTCGGCGCTCTCACCGAGGTGCTGCGCGAGGGAGGCGAGGTCGGGGCCGTCGTAGGTCGTGGGGACGAGGAGCACCTCGGCAGCGGCGTCGGCGTCGAGCGCGGCCGGGGTGACGGCCCTCGTGGCGGCACGGGGATCGTCGATTCGGCGGAGGTCATCCACGACGCGCTTGAGGTGGTCAGCGCTCGCCGTGCGGACGAGGACGGTGGCCGCGCCCTCGACGACGTCGAGGACACCGGGCGGCGGGTCCCGCCGCAGGTGCGTGGCGAGGGCCACTCGGGCGTCGCGGTCCGCGACCTCGACGAGGACGGCGCGATCGCCGGTGGGGAGGATCCTCATCGGCGGGGTGCTCAGGCCCGGACGAAGGGCGCGAGCGCCACGTTCGCCGCCGTCAGGGCCGAGCGCACCTGCGCGGCCAGCCCCACGGCGCCAGGGGTGTCGCCGTGGACGCAGAGGGAGTCGGGGTGGACCTCGAGGAGGGCGCCGTCGACCGTGACCACCTCGCGCTCGGTCACCATGCGGACGGCGCGCTCGATGACGGCCTCCGGGTCGGTGATGACCGCACCCGGGAGCGCGCGCGGGACCAAGGTGCCGTCGGCGGCATACGCCCGGTCGGCGAAGGCCTCGGCCACCGTGGCGAGCCCGGCTGCGGCGGCCCGCCGCAGCAGCGCCGACCCGGAGAGGCCGAGCACGGGGAGGGTCGGATCGAGGGCCACGACCGCCTCGATGACGGCAGCGGCCTGGCCCTCGTGGTGCATGGCCGTGTTGTAGAGGGCGCCGTGCGGCTTGACGTAGCGGACCCGGGTGCCGGCGACGCGGGCGAGGGCGTCGAGGGCGCCGATCTGGTAGGTCACGTCCGCAGTGAGGTCCGCGGGGGCGATGTCGAGGAAGCGGCGACCGAAGCCGGCCAGGTCGCGATAGCCCACCTGCGCACCGATGACGACGCCGTGGCCGGCCGCCAGGGCGCAGGTCCGGGCCAGGGTCGACGGATCCCCGGCGTGGAAGCCGCAGGCGACGTTCGCCGAGGTCAGGTGGGGGATGAGTGCCGCGTCGTCGCCCAGCGTCCACGCGCCGAAGGACTCACCGACATCGGCGTTGAGGTCCACGGTCAGGGGCATGGGTGGATTGTCCACCGTCGGCAGCGCACGTTGTCCACATGAGCTGCCGCCCATGGTGTGTCGTCCACAGTCGGCCCCGTGGCTCGGGCAGCGAGTCGGGCGGAGGAGTGGAGTGCCGCCATGACGATGACGGACGGACGCACGGGCCTGGCCCGGCGAGGTGAGGCCCTGGCGGCCCGGCACCTTGCGGGTCTGGGCATGGAGGTCCTCGAGCGCAACTGGCGGCACGGGCGCGCCGAGGCCGACCTGGTGCTGCGCGATGGCGCGGCCTTGGTGATCTGCGAGGTGAAGACCCGCCGCGGCCTGGGCTATGGCGACCCACTGGAGGCGATCACGGTGACCAAGGCCCGCCGGCTCCGCCAGCTCGCCGGAGCCTACGTGAGCCAGGCCGACGAGGGGTTCGGCGAGGTTCGGGTGGACGCCGTCGGCATCCTGTGGCCCGACGACGGGCGCCCGCAGCTGCGCCACGTGCGTGGGGTGTGGTCGTGAAGCTCGGTCACACGCGGGCGGTGGCGTTGGCCGGGGTCGCCGGCACGCTCGTCGACGTCGAGGCGCACATCGCCTCGGGCCTGCCGACGATCGCCGTCTCCGGGCTTCCCGACAAGGCCTGCGGGCAGGCGCCCGACCGCATCCGGTCGGCGGCGTCCGCGGCGGGTGTCGCCATACCGACGCAGCGGATCGTCGTCAACCTGTCACCGGCCTCGATCACCAAGCACGGATCCCTCTTCGACCTGCCGATCGCGATCGCCGTGCTGGCAGCGGCGGGAGTCGTCCGCAGCCAAGTGGCCACCGACGCCGTCCACCTCGGCGAGCTGGGCCTGGACGGCAGCATCAGGGGGGTTCGCGGTGTCCTGCCATGCGTGCTCGCCGCGGCACGGGCCGGGGTCGAGGACGTCGTCGTGCCGCTCGAGAACGTCGCCGAGGCGCGGCTCGTCGACGAGATTCGCGTCCACGCCGCGGCCTCCCTGGAGGAGCTGCTCGAGTGGTATGCCGCGGAGCACCGTCGCGGCACTCCCGTGCCGTTGGCGTCGCCGCCGCCTCCGCGACCGGTGACGGGTGCCCGCGTCGTCGACATGGCCGATGTCGTGGGACAGCCCGAGGCCCGGTTCGCGGTGGAGCTGGCGGCCTGCGGTGGTCATCACATGCTCCTCTCCGGTCCTCCCGGCGTGGGCAAGACGATGCTGGCCGAGCGCCTCGTCACGGTCCTGCCCGCGCTGAGCCGCTCGCTCGCCCTGGAGTCGCACTCGATCCGCTCCCTGTCCGGCCTCGCAGCGGCCTCCTCGTCCCTGGACTGCACACCGCCCTACGAGGCGCCCCACCACTCCGCGAGCGTCGCGGCGATCGTCGGCGGGGGGAGTGGGGCGGTGCTGCCGGGCGCGATCTCCCGAGCCCATGGCGGGGTGTTGTTCATGGACGAGGCCCCGGAGTTCAGGACCTCGGTGCTCCAGACGCTGCGCCAGCCCTTGGAGTCCGGCACGGTGACGATCGCCCGGGCGCGGGAGTCGGTGACCTTCCCGGCCCGGTTCCTGCTGGTCCTGGCCGCCAATCCCTGTCCGTGCGGCAAGGCCTGGGGCAAGTCCAGTGAGTGCACCTGTTCGGCGTTGGAGCTGCGCCGCTACCAGTCGCGCCTGTCCGGCCCGCTGATGGACCGTGTCGACATCCGGGTCACCGTCCCGCCCGTGCCTCGGGGGGCCTTCGTGGAGGCGAGCGGTGAGGGCAGTGCGGCCATCGGGGCGCGGGTGCTCCAGGCGCGGGGCGCGCAGGCCGAGCGTTGGCGGGCGCTGCCCGAGCGGCTGAACGGCACCGTTCCAGGATCCGTCCTGCGGAGGCCGCCGTTCCGGCTGCCGTCGCGGGTGACCGCCACGCTGGACCACGGCCTCGACCTCGGCACCCTGAGCCTGCGCGGGTACGACCGGGTGCTCCGCCTGGCCTGGTCGACCGCGGACCTCTCGGGCCACACCACGCCCACGGCCGATGACGTCGGGCTGGCCCTCCACCTGCGCTCGGGAGGGATGGCGGCATGAGCGCCGAGCGGAACCTTCGTCTCGTCCGCGACGACGAGCGCCTGGCCCGCATCGTGTGGGCCCACCTGGACGAGCCGGTGCAGGGTCCGGGGTTGGCGTGGGTGGCCTCCCATGGGCCGGTGGAGGCGCTCGAGCGGCTGGTCTGCGGCGCGGTGGGACGGGGGAGTGCGGCTGCGACCCGGCTGGCCGCGCTGGACCTCGACGGTGCGCTCCGGGCCATGGACCGGCACCGGGTCAGGGCCCTCGTGCCCGGTGACGCGCAGTGGCCGATCGGCCTGGATGACCTCTCGGTCGGACCGCACTGCCTCTTCGTCCAGGGCCATGCGGACCTCTCGGGGCTGCACCGGTCGGGCATCGCGGTGGTCGGCTCGCGGTCGGCGACGGCATACGGCACCCAAACCGCGCGTCGGATCGCTGCCGACCTCGCCGACCGAGGGCGCGTCGTGGTGTCGGGGGCTGCCTTCGGCATCGATGCCGCCGCCCACGAGGGAGCGCTGTCCGTCGGCGGGGTCACCGTGGCGGTGCTCGCCTGCGGACTGGATCGGCCCTACCCGGCCGCGCACGCGGGCCTTCTGCGTCGCATCGCAGTGGCCGGAGCGGTCGTGAGCGAGGTGCCGATCGGGCACGCTCCGTATCGCCAGCGCTTCCTCAGCCGCAACCGGCTCATCGCGGCCGCCACGGTGGGGACGGTGGTCGTCGAGGCCAGCCTGCGCTCGGGATCGCTGAACACGGCGCGGGAGGCGCGGGACCTGGAGCGGCATGTCGCCATGGTGCCGGGGCCGGTCACGTCGGTCCTCAGTGCCGGATGCCATGAGTGGATCCGGTCCAAGGAGTCGAGCCTGGTGACCGATGCCGCCGACGTCCTCGACCTGATGGGCGCCCTGGGCGTCGACGCGCAGGACACCCGCCGGGCCGCTCCGCAGCGGGAGGACCTGGTGTCCCCCGAGGACCAGGCCCTGTGGTCGGCGGTGCCCGTGCGCCGGGGTGCGGACCTGGCCTCGCTGGCCAGGGCGAGTGGACTGACCGTGCCGGCGACCCTCGCCGGGCTGGGCCGCCTCACCCTGCTCGGGCTCGTCATCCGCCACGAGGACACCTGGCGCAAGGCGCCCCGGCCCGGCTGACCCGGGCCGGGTGCTGTGGGCCGGGTGCTGTGGGCGGGGTGTCTCATTGCATCGACACCTCGAAGTCGTCACTGTGGGGTGCGTGGTCATCGAGGAGGACGTGCGCGAGGCCTTCGCCCGGCACCTGCGGCTGGAGAAGGGGCGCAGCGAGCACACCGTGCGCGCCTACCTCGGCGACCTCGAGTCCCTGGAGGCGCACCTCCGCGAGGCCGGTTTCCGTGCCATCGGCGAGGTGAGCCTGCGTTCCCTGCGTGACTGGCTCGGTGCCCTCGCCGCCGCCGGCGTGTCGCGCTCCACCCTGTCACGTCGATCGGCCGCGGCGCGCACCTTCTTCCGCTGGGCCCTGCGCACCGGACGCATCGACTCCGACCCGTCGCTGCGGCTGGCCGCGCCGAAGAAGCACCGTGTGCTGCCCGATGTCCTCACCCGCGCGAACGCCGAGGCCCTCCTGAACGTGGCAGCGGTGAGCTCGGACGACGAGAGCCCGCTCGGCGTGCGCGATGCCGCCCTGCTCGAGCTGCTCTATGCCACCGGCATCCGCGTCGGTGAGCTCACCGGCCTCGACATCGATGACGTGGACTTCGGCGCGTGCGTCGTCCGGGTCGTCGGCAAGGGTGACAAGGAACGCACCGTCCCCTTCGGCATCCCCGCGCGTGATGCGCTCCGACGGTGGCTCGACCGAGGGCGCCCGCTTCTGGCGACGGCCAGCAGTGGCCCGGCCCTCTTCCTCGGCGTCCGCGGGAGGCGGGTGGACCCACGGCAGGTGCGCACGGTCGTGCACGGCCTCCTCGAGGAGGTGCCGGACGCTCCCGATCTCGGTCCGCACGGCTTGCGGCACAGTGCGGCCACCCATCTCGTCGAGGGCGGCGCGGACCTGCGGATGGTGCAGGAGCTGCTGGGCCACAGCTCGCTGGCCACGACCCAGCTCTACACGCACGTGTCGATCGAGCGCTTGCGCGCCAGCTACGCCCAGGCCCACCCCCGCGCCTGACCGACCGCGACTTTGCCTCAGGGCGCCTGCTGGCACGCCACGAGGCGAAGTCCGCGTCGGTCAGCGAGAGGGAAGTGGTGGGAGCAGGACGATCCGGGGCCGCGTGAGGAAGAGCATGGGGTCGAGGTAGGTGCGATCACGGAGGGCGCCCAGGTGCAGGCAGGCGGCCGGCGCGCAGTGGCCGTCGGCGTCCTCGAGGCTCCCGACGGCATCCTCTGCGGACAGTGACTGGCCCTCGACCACGGCTGCCGTGACCGGCTCATAGGTGCTCCGGACGCCGTCGGCATGCGTGATGCTCACGGTGCCTCGCCCGGCGACGACGCCGACGTGGGTCACCGTGCCGTCGGCGACCGCGAGCACGGGGTCGCCGACCCGGGCCCCGAGGTCGACACCGCGATGCCCGGCGCCATAGGTCGACTCCGGCGGCACGAAGGCGTGCACGACCGGCGGGCGCGGCGCCAGCGGCCAGGCCCAACGGCCAGCCGGTGGCGTCGCGGTGGCGGCGACCTCAGTGATCACCTGACCTGCCGCAGGCACCGGCGACGCGGTCACAGGGCCGCAGCAGAGGAGGACGCTGGCCGCGACGAACACGGAGCGAGAAGCGGTCACCTCCTCAGGCTCGCGACCACTCGTCGTCGGGCGCGCGCCACATCCCGCACCTGTGGACGACACGGCCTTGAGCGAGGTCCGTGTGGACGGGCGGGACGGGTTTGACGACCCTCAGGGACGCAACGCCGACAGTCGCCGGACAGCCTCCTCCAGCACCTCGTCCCGCTTGCAGAAGGCGAAGCGGACCAGCGTGCGCGAGGCCTCCTTGTCGTCGCAGAACACCGACACCGGCACACCGACGACTCCGGCCCGCACGGGCAGTTCCCGGCAGAAGGCCAAGCCGTCGCTCGCCCCCAATGGCGCCGCATCGGCGATGACGAAGTAGGTGCCTTGCGGCACGGCCACCGGCAGGCCCGCCTCCTGGAGAGCGGCCACGAGAAGGTCGCGCTTGCCCTGCAAGGATGCCGCGAGACCGGCATAGACCTCATCGCCCAGCCCGAGACCGACCGCCACCGCCGGCTGGAAGGGGCCCGACCCGACGAACGTGGTGAACTGCTTGACCGCCCGCACCGCCGAGACCGCCTCGGCCGGCCCGCTGACCCAGCCGACCTTCCACCCGGTCGTGGAGAAGGTCTTGCCTGCGGAGGAGATGGTCAGGGTCCTGTCCCACATGCCCGGCAGCGACGCCACGGCGATGTGCTCGGCGCCGTCGAAGGTCAGGTGCTCATAGACCTCGTCGGTCACGACCCACGCCCCGTGCTCGCGCGCCAGTGCGCAGATGAGGTCGATCTCGCTGCGGGAGAACACCTTTCCGGTCGGGTTGTGCGGTGTGTTGAGCAGCACCATCCGGGTCCGGTCGCTGAACGCCGCGCGCAGTGCCGCCTCGTCGATGTGCCAGTCAGGGAAGCGCAGGGGCACCGGTCGCCGCTCCCCACCCGCGAGGGCGATCGACGCGGCATACGAGTCGTAGTACGGCTCGAAGGTGACCACTTCGTCCCCGGGGGCGACGAGCCCCAGGATCGTGGCGAGGATCGCCTCGGTCGCCCCCACGGTCACGAGCACCTCGGAGCGAGGGTCGACCTCGAGACCGTAGAAGCGCTTCTGGTGCGCGGCGATGGCCCCGAGGAGCTCGGGCACGCCGGGACCCGGAGGGTACTGGTTCCGCCCACCGTCGATCGCCGCCTTCGCCGCCTCGAGCACCTCGCGCGGCCCATCGGTGTCGGGGAAGCCCTGGCCCAGGTTGATCGCGCCGTGCTGGACCGCGAGCGCCGACATCTCGGCGAAGATCGTGGCGCCGAAGGGGGCGAGCGCGGAGTTCCCGAGGGGTCGAGTCATGCGCCCCACCGTAGGCCGTCACGCTCGAGACAGTCGAAGGTGGACGAGGAGTCGCCTCACCCCCCGAGGAACGGCTCTTTGCCTACTTTCGACTGTCTGGGGCCAGGAGTGGGGGCGGGATGGCCTTCGCTGACAGGATTGGGGTATGCCGTCCGCCGACCCCTTCACCCGGCTCCGCCCCGGCGACCGGGTGGCCGTCATCGCTCCGGCGAGCGCGCCGGACCCGGACCGCCTCCGTGCAGGAGTCGAGGTCCTCGCGTCCTGGGGGCTGGAGGCGGTGATCCTGCCGAGTGCCACCACGTCGCGGCGGCACCTCGGAGACCTCGCCGCCGATGACTTCGTGCGGGCTCACGACGTCATCAAGGCCTGGGGGGACCCAGAGGTCGCCGCGATCTGGGCCGCGCGCGGCGGCTACGGCGTGCAGCGCATGATCGACCTGGTGCCGCACGGGATCTTCAACCCGAGGTCCAGATGCCGGCCGATCATCGGCTTCTCCGACCTCACCCCCTTGCTTCTCAGAGCCATGTGCGAATCGGGAACCCAGATGATCCACGGGCCGATGGTGGTCAACCTGGGCGAGGCGCCCGAGGAGGCCCTGGACCACCTGCACCGCCTCCTGTTCGAGCCGCACGTGCCCCGCACGCTGGTCACCGGGCTCACCTCGTGGTCCGGCGGGGACGTCCAAGGAGTCCTCCTCGGCGGCAACGTCTCCCTCCTCGCGGCCTCGGTCGGCACACGCGACCTGCCCAATCCGGAGGGAGCGATCGTGCTCCTCGAGGACGTCGGGCAACCGCAGTGGGTCATCGACCGCGCACTCACCCAACTCATCCGGGCGGGCTGGCTCAGCCGCGCCGCCGGCATTCTCCTCGGGGACTTCTCCCTCGACGACGATCCGGCGCTGGTCACCGCCATGCTCCGCGATCGCCTCCTCCCGCTCGGCGTCCCCGTCTGGGCCGGTATGCCGGCCGGACACGAGCAGCTCAACCTCGCCCTCCCGGTCGGGGCCATGGTGCGCATCGTCGGGGGCTACCTCCGCCTGGCGTGATCCGGCCGGTGGTGAGCCTCAGGCCTCGGCGTGCGCGATGTGGTCGAGTTGGCGCCAGACGAGCAGCAGGGTCACCCCGGCGCCGACGAAGGCGAACCAGAAGGGCGCCGCCGCTCCCCAGCGCGTGGCGATCAGCCCGCCGAGGAACTGGCCGACCAGCAGGCCGCTGGTGAGCCCGAAGAAGTAGACCGACCCGACGCGCCCCTGGAACTCCTCCGGCGTGGCCCGCATGCGCACGGCGTTGGACACCGACCCCCAGACGAAGGCGTAGCAGCCGAACACGAACATCAGCACCAGGGCCACCCAGTGACTCGTCGTCAGGGCGAGGGCCAGGTGCAGCAGCACCTCCAGCGCCAGGCAGGTCTTCATCAGGGTCGCGAGGGACGCCCGCCGCTCCAAGCGGTCATAACCGAGGACGGCGAGGATGCCGCCCACGCCGACCGCGGTGGAGAGGACCCCGAAGCCCACGGCACCCACGCCGAGCCGCTCCTGGGCCCAGAGCACGAGGATCCCCCACGGGGCACCCCAGGTGAGGTTGAAGACGAAGATCACCAGCGACAGGGTCCGCACCGCGGAGTTGTGCCGGATCCACCGCAGGCCCTCGAGGATGTCGCGCCCGATGTGCTGCTCCGGGCGCCCCGCCGACGACCGATCAGGCAGGTCGATCCGGGTGAACAGCCAGGCCGCGAGCAGCAACGCCGCCGCCTGCGCCCCGAAGGGCAGCGCCATCCCGGCGGCGAAGAGGAAGGCCCCGATCGGTGGCCCGAGGAGCTCGTTGGCCACGAGGTAGCCCGCCATGGACCTCGCGCTCGCGATCCCGAGGTCGGACTTCGGGACGATCATCGGGATCACCGCGCGCGTCCCCGAGTCGGCGAACTGCTCGGCGATCCCCACGAGCAGCAGGGAGGCCAGGACGGCCCAGATCGACACCCAGCCGCTGACGATCGTCGCGATGAGGCCGCCGATGACCAGCGCGCGCAGCACGTTGGCGATGACCACCAGCCGGCGCCGGTCGACCCGGTCGGCCAGCGCCCCGGCATACAGGCCGATGACGAGCGTGGGGAGGCGCTGCACCATGGCCGCCGCCGCGATGAGGGCGGGGTTGCGGGTCTGGGAGGCGACGAGGAGGGGGCCGGCGGCGAGGGCGATGCCGTCGCCGAGGTTGCCGGTCCAGGTCGAGGCGAGGTTCCACCGGAACGGGACGCCCATGCGCGGTGGCGCGATGAGGTCGAGGAGCCGGGACACGAGGGGCCACGCTACGTACAGTGCAGGCGTGGATGCCACCGAGTTCCCCAACGCCTCCGCCAGCGACCTGGCCGCCGCCGTGCGCGCAGGGGAGGTCACGGCCCGAGCGCTCGTCGAGGCCTCGCTGGCCCGGATCGCCGCACGCGATGCCGAGATCAATGCCTTCACGGTGGTGCGCGTGGCGGAGGCACTCGCCGAGGCCGACACCCTCGACGCCGGCGGACCCGGCCATGCTGGTCCGCTCGCCGGCGTGCCGGTCGCGGTCAAGGAGGAGTACGCCGTCACCGGAACCGTCACCACCCTCGGCGGTCGCGGCAACTCCACGCCGGCCACCGAGGACTCCGAGGCGATCCGCCGCCTGAGGGCCGCCGGCGCCATCATCGTCGGCAAGACGACCATGCCGGAGTTCGGGCAGTTCCCGTTCACCGAGTCGGCAGCGACCGGCATCACCCGCAACCCGCTCAACCCCGAGCGCTCCGTCGGCGGCTCCTCCGGCGGGTCGGCCGCCGCCGTCGCCGCCGGCATGGTCCCGCTCGCGCTCGGCGCCGATGGCGGTGGCTCGATCCGCATCCCCGCCGCCTGCACCGGGCTGATCGGCCTCAAGCCGACCCGGGGCCGGATCAGCCTGGCCCCGCAGGCCGAGCACTGGTTCGGCCTCGTCGTCCTCGGGGGCCTCTCGCGCACGGTCGCCGACTCGGCCCTCCTCCTCGACGTCCTCGCCGGCTCCACTCCCGTGGACCGGTGGTCATGCCCGCCGCCGAGCAGCCCGTATGCCGCGGGGCTGGCCGCCGCTCCGGCGCCCCTTCGCATCGCCTGGACGACGAAGTGCGTCATGCCCGGCACGGGCACCGACCCCGAGGTCGCGGCGGCCACCGAGGACCTGGCTCGGCGCCTGGCGGCTCTGGGCCACCGGGTCGGCCATGTCTGGCCCAGGTGGCCGGTGCCCACGGATGCCTTCCTGCCGCAGTTCTATGCCGGCATGCGTGTCGAGGCAGGCACGGTCGAGCACCCCGAGCTGCTCGAGCCCCGAACCCGCCAGACGGTCGCGCTGTCCCGCTGGGCCACGCCGCGTGTCGTCGAGCGGGCTTTGCGACGCGGGGAGTCGGTCGCCGCGGCACTGGACGAGCGCCTCCTCACCGACGCCGACGTCCTCGCCCTGCCGGTGATGCCGACGATCGCACCGGAGGTCGGCCTCCTCGACGGCAAGAACACGGTCGCCGCCCAGCTCGCGACGATGCCCTATGTCGCCAACACGGTGGTCTTCAACGTCTCCGGTCACCCCGCCCTGTCGGTGCCTGCGGGAGTGGACCGGCACGGCATACCGATCGGGGTGCAGCTCGTCGCGCGGCGGGGGAGGGAGGACCTCCTCCTCACCCTCGCCGCCCAGCTCGAGCGGGACGCACCCTGGCTCGCTCCCGCCTGCCCTTGACGCCAAAACTGGCGAGTGGCGCAGGTATAGCTGCGCCGCTGGCCAACCTCTGCGTGGGCGTTCGCTGAGCGTGGTGGATGGCGCAGGTATACCTGCGCCGCTGGCCAACCTCTGCGTGGGCGTTCGCTGAGCGTGGTGGATGGCGCAGGTATACCTGCGCCGCTGGCCAACCTCTGCGCGGGCGTTCGTGCATGGGCTCGAGCGGTCCGGAGCATGGAGCGCGATCCCGTAGACTGACAGGTGCACCCGATTCGCGTCGGGTGACTTCGCGCGTCCGTTACCGGTGACGAGGACCTCCTTCGAATCGGGACCCGCCCCGACAGTCCGATGTCCACGTCCACGCGTGGGCCCCGGCGGGATGGGTTCGGGCGCCAGGCAGGTGGGCGCAATCCCGTGCCCACCGACGCAACTGTGATCTGCAAGGAGAACACGGCATGGCCGTCGTCACCATGCGCCAGCTCCTCGAGAGCGGCGTCCACTTCGGGCACCAGACCCGCCGCTGGAACCCGAAGATGAAGCGCTTCATCATGACCGAGCGCAATGGCATCTACATCATCGACCTGCAGCAGTCGGTCACCTACATCAACTCGGCCTTCGAGTTCGTCAAGGAGACCGTCGCGCACGGCGGCACCATCCTCTTCGTCGGCACCAAGAAGCAGGCGCAGGAGCCGATCGCCGAGCAGGCGACCCGCGTGGGGATGCCCTACGTCAACCACCGCTGGCTCGGTGGCATGCTCACCAACTTCCAGACGATCTCCAAGCGGCTCACCCGCCTCAAGGAGCTCGAGGAGCTCAACTTCGACGACGTGGCCGGCAGCGGCTACACCAAGAAGGAGCTGCTCATCCTCCGTCGCGAGAAGGACAAGCTGGAGAAGACCCTCGGCGGCATCCGCACGATGAGCCGGGTCCCCTCCGCGGTCTGGATCGTCGACACCAAGAAGGAGCACCTCGCGGTCGACGAGGCCAAGAAGCTCGGCCTGCCGGTCATCGCGATCCTCGACACCAACTGCGACCCCGACGAGGTCGACTACAAGATCCCGGGCAACGACGACGCGATCCGCTCGGTCACCCTGCTCACCCGCGTCATCGCCGACGCCGTCGCCGAGGGCCTCGTGGCTCGCTCCGGTGCCAAGGTCGAGGGCGCCGAGGCCGGCGCCGAGGAGCCGCTGGCCGAGTGGGAGCGCGAGCTGCTGGGCGCCGACGCGACCGCCGAGGCCCCGGCCGAGGCGGCCGAGGCCGCTCCGGTCAACGCCGAGCACGCCGAGTCCGCCGAGCCGATGGCCTCCACCGACGCCCCGACCGGCGCCGAGGCCTGAGCGCCCGCATCCGCATTTCGCACCAGGAAGAGAGCGACAGAACACCCATGGCGAACTACACCACCGCCGACATCAAGACGCTCCGCGAGAAGACCGCGGCCGGCATGCTCGACGTCAAGAAGGCCCTCGACGAGGCCGATGGCGACATGGCCAAGGCCGAGGACATCCTGCGCGTCAAGGGCCTCAAGGGCGTGACCAAGCGTGAGGGCCGCACGGCCTCCAACGGCCTGGTCACCGCGGTCGCCGGCGACGGCGTCGGCACCCTCGTCGAGGTCCTCTGCGAGACCGACTTCGTGGCCAAGGGCGAGCGCTTCGGCGCCCTCGCCCAGCAGGTCCTCGACCAGGCCGTCGCCACCGAGGCGGCGGACGCCGAGGCCCTGCTGTCCTCGACGCTCGGCGACGGCAAGACCGTCCAGGAGCTCGTCGACGAGGCGAACGCCACCATCGGCGAGAAGATCGAGATCAAGCGCGTCGCTCGCGTCGTGGCCCCGACCGTCGTGGCCTACCTGCACAAGACCAGCCCCGACCTGCCCGCGCAGATCGGTGTCCTCTTCGGCAGCGAGGGCGGCGACGAAGCCACCGGTCGCGACGTCGCGATGCACATCGCGGCCTTCGCGCCGACCGTGCTGACCCGTGACGAGATCGACCCCGCGGTCGTCGAGCACGAGCGCAAGGTCGCCGAGGAGACCGCCAAGGAGGAGGGCAAGCCCGAGGCCGCCCTCCCCAAGATCATCGAGGGCCGCGTCAACGGCTTCTTCAAGGAGTCGGTCCTGCTCGAGCAGGCCTTCGCCAAGGACGCCAAGAAGACCGTCCAGAAGGTCCTCGACGAGGCCGCCGCGAAGGCCACCTCCTTCGCGCGGTTCCGCGTCGGCGCCTGAGGCCCTCGCGGCGCCAGCCGCACACCAAGGTATGCCGCCCGCTCACCTGAGCGGGCGGCATACCTTTTGCTGGGCTCAGAGCTTGCCGAGGGCGAGGGCGGCGAACATCAGGGCCGCCACCGTCTCGCCGTCGCTGATCGTGCCGTCGCGCACGTAGTCCATGACGCGCGGCCAGGGGACGGCGCGCACCGCGCTGATCCCCTCCTCGTGCGCGCCGTGGGCCTCGACGCGGGAGAGGTCGGTGGCGAGGAAGACGACCTCGGGTGCGCGGCAGATGCCGTTGAGGGCATTCATGCGCCCGATCGCCCGCCAAGTCGCGGCCCGGTAGCCGCTCTCCTCCTCCAGCTCGCGCTGGGCCGCCACCAGCGGGTCCTGCCCATCGGTGCCGCCCGCGGGGACCTCGACCCCTTCGCCCGTCGTGTGCCGGTCGAGGCGCACGAGCACCACCTCGTCCGCGTCCGTGAGGGCCACGACGAAGACCGAGGTGTGCCGCACGGTCACCACCCCGTAGAGGCCGGGGGAGCCGTCGGGCATCTCCACGGTGTCCTCGGTGACGGTGATCCAACGGTTCTCGTATGCCGTGCGTGAGGCGGTGACGGGCCACATGCCAGTGATGCTAGGTCCGACCCGGTGTGGAAGGATTCCCACGGCCCCCGACGAAGGAGAACGACGCGTGACCGCGACGCCCACAGCCCCAGCTGCCCCCGCTGACGAGCAGGCTCGCCGGGCGCGCCGCGTGCTGCTCAAGCTCTCCGGTGAGGTCTTCGGCGGTGGCAAGGTCGGGGTGGACCCCGAGGTCGTGCGGGGCATCGCCCGCCAGATCGCGACCGCGGTCCGGGAGGGCATCGAGGTCGCCGTCGTCGTCGGCGGCGGCAACTTCTTCCGCGGCGCCGAGCTGCAGCAGAAGGGCATGGAGCGGTCGCGCGCGGACTACATCGGCATGCTCGGCACCGTCATGAACTGCCTTGCGCTGCAGGACTTCCTGGAGAAGGAGGGCATCGACACCCGCGTCCAGACGGCGATCACCATGGGCCAGGTGGCCGAGCCCTACATCCCACGCCGCGCCATGCGTCACCTCGACAAGGGCCGGGTCGTCATCTTCGGCGCCGGGGCCGGCATGCCCTACTTCTCCACCGACACCGTGAGCGCCCAGCGCGCCCTGGAGTGCCAGTGCGACGAGGTGCTCATGAGCAAGAGCGGTGTCGACGGTGTCTACGACTCCGACCCGCGGACCAACCCCGACGCCAAGCGCTACGACCGGATCTCGTTCGCCGAGGCGCTGCAGCACAACCTCAAGGTCGTCGACGCGGCGGCGTTCAGCCTCTGCATGGAGAACGGCCTGCCGATGATGGTCTTCGGCATGGACGGCGAGGGCAATATCACCAGGGCGCTGCGCGGGGAGCGGATCGGCACCCTCGTCAGCGCGGGGTGACGCGCGAGCCCACCCGGGTTTGAGACACTGGGCCCGAGCACGCCCCGACCCGCCTGACCGCCTGACCAACCCGCCGGGGGACCGGCACCACGAAGGAGAGCGATCTCGATGATCGACGAGACCCTGTTCGAGGCCGAAGAGAAGATGGAGAAGGCGATCGAGGTCGCCAAGGAGCACTTCTCCGGCATCCGCACGGGCCGGGCGCACCCGGGGATGTTCCAGAAGATCCTCGTCGACTACTACGGAGCCCCGACCCCGCTCCAGCAGCTCGCCTCCTTCCAGACGCCCGAGGCGCGCACGATCGTCATCAGCCCCTTCGACAAGGGGTCGATGCACGCGATCGAGAAGGCCATCCAGCAGGCCGACCTCGGGGTGAACCCGTCCAATGACGGCAACATCATCCGCTGCATCATCCCCGCCCTCACCGAGGAGCGCCGCAAGGAGTACATCAAGATGGCGCGCCACGAGGCCGAGGAGTCGCGGGTCTCGATCCGCAACATCCGCCGCCACGCCAAGGACGCGCTCGAGAAGCTGGTCAAGGACGGCGAGGTCGGTGAGGACGACGGCACCCGGGGCGAGAAGGAGCTCGAGCAGCTCACCAAGAAGCACGTCGAGTCGATCGACGAGCTGCTCAAGCACAAGGAAGCCGAGCTCCTCGAGGTCTGAGCCGTCCCATGACCGAGGCCCTCGACGCTGACAGCGCCGCCGACACCACCGTTGACGTGACCCCGGAGGCGCCGGCCGAGGCTGCCCCCAAGACCTCGAGGGCCGGCCGCGACCTCAAGGCGGCCATCGGGGTGGGCGTGGGGCTCGGCGCCCTCGTCCTGGGCTCGCTGCTCGTCGTCAAGCAGGTCTTCCTCGTCATCCTCGTCGCTGCGGTCGGCCTGGGTGCCTGGGAGATGCGCCGCGCGCTGGCCTCCGCCAGGATCCAGGTGCCCCTCATCCCGGTCCTGCTCGGTGCCGTGAGCATGCTGCTCGCGGCCTACGTCCGAGGCGCCGAGGCGCTGGCCCTGACCTTCGCCCTCACGTGCGTGGGCATCGTGGTGTGGCGGGCCGCGGAGGGCACGGCCGGTGCCCTGCGCGACAGCTTCGGCGGCTTCTTCGTGGCCGCCTATCCCTGCCTCATCGCCGGCTTCGCGTCGCTGCTCCTCGCCGAGCCCGACGGCCACCTGCGGATCATCTTCTTCATCCTCGTCACCGTGTTCTCCGACATCGGGGGGTATGCCGTGGGCGTGCTCTTCGGCAAGCACCCGATGGCGCCGTCGGTGAGTCCGAAGAAGTCGTGGGAGGGCTTCGCCGGGTCGGTGGCCATCTGCACGGGCGTCGGCGTCGCGGCCATGGTCTTCATGCTCGGGGGCCGCTGGTGGGTCGGTGGCCTCATCGGCGCCGTGTCGGCCGCGGTGGCCACGATCGGTGACCTCATCGAGTCCAGCCTCAAGCGGGACCTGGGGATCAAGGACATGGGCACCCTCCTACCGGGGCACGGCGGCATCATGGACCGCCTCGACTCCCTCGTGCTCACCCTGCCGGTGGTCTGGGCCCTGCTGTGGTGGCTGGCTCCGGCGGGGGCCTGACGTGGCCGGCGAGCAGCCCCTCCCGACGGTGACGTCCCGGCCCCGCCCGGGGCAGCTGACGATGACCGCCCCACGCCGGGGCAAGCCGCCACGGCACCTGGCCGACCTCTCGGTCGAGGAGCGACGCGAGGCGGTCCTCGCGCTGGGGCACCCGGCCTTCCGGGCCTCGCAGCTCTCGAGGCACTACTTCGAGCGGCTCACGCTGGATCCCGAGGCGATGACCGACCTGCCCAAGGCGATTCGCCCCGAGCTGGTCGCGGCCCTGCTCCCGCCGCTGCTCACGCCGGTGCGCACCCTGAGGGCGGACGGGGGAGCGACGCTGAAGTCGGTGTGGCGCCTGCACGACGGCGCCCTCGTCGAGTCGGTGCTCATGCGCTACCCCAATCGGGTGACGATCTGCATCTCCTCCCAGGCCGGGTGCGGGATGAACTGCCCGTTCTGCGCGACCGGCCAGGCCGGGCTGACCCGCAACCTGTCCACGGCCGAGATCGTCGAGCAGGTGGTCGATGCCAATCGGCGCCTGAGGGCCGGGCTGATGTCGGACGTCACCGTCCGCGCGGACGAGCATGCCGACCTCGGCGAGGAGTCCGGGAATGGCGACGAGCCGGCCGGGAGCGGACCGCTCCGGGTCAGCAATGTGGTCTTCATGGGCATGGGGGAGGCGCTGGCCAACTACAAGGCCGCGATCGGGGCGATCCGCCGCTTGGTCGACCCTGCTCCGGGGGGCCTGGGGATGAGCGCTCGCGGGCTCACCATGAGCACGGTGGGGCTCGTGCCGGGGATCGACCGGCTCGCCGCCGAGGGCATCCCGGTCACCCTTGCCCTCTCCCTCCACGCCCCGGACGACGAGCTCCGTGACGAGCTCGTCCCGATCAACACCCGGTGGAAGGTCGCCGAGGCGCTGGACGCCGCGCACCGCTACCACGAGGCCACCGGCCGTCGGGTCAGCATCGAGTACGCGCTCATCCGCGACGTCAACGACCAGGCCTGGCGGGCCGACCTGCTCGGCGAGCTGTTGGCGGCGCGCGGTCGGGGCTGGGTGCACGTGAACCCGATCCCGCTGAACCCGACACCGGGATCGAAGTGGACCGCGTCCCGCCGCGGCGTGGAGCAGCAGTTCGTCGAACGGTTGCGCGCCCACGGCATCCCGACGACCGTGCGGGACACCCGCGGGTCGGACATCGACGGCGCCTGCGGCCAGCTCGCGGCCGCCACCCCGTCCTGAGGATTCCCGGCGACGGGTCCGTGCCGAAGCCGGCCGCTGTCACCTACCCTTGCCCGATGCGATGGAGCACACGCCCGGCGGGCACCGGCCTGGCGGCAGGCCTGCTGACGGCGAGCCTGCTGACGGCCTGCGGCAGCGCTCCGCTGCCGGCGCCACTGGCCGGTCAGGACGGGCACACCAGCTCCCATGCGCAGGCGCAGGCCACGCCGTCCCCGCACCCGCAGGCGCCGCTGCGGGAGGGCGAGCACTTCACCGACCTCCGCACGCCGAGCTACTCACCGACGCCGCCGACGGATGCCGGCACCGACGATTACCGCTGTTTCCTGCTCGACCCCGGCCTCACCGAGGCCGAGCTGGTCAGCGGAGTGGACATCACGCCCCAGGACGCCTCGATCGTCCACCACGTCATCGTCTTCCAGGTGGAACCGCAGGATGTCGCCAGGGCCCAGCAGCTCGACGCGGCGGCCGAGGGCGAGGGCTGGACCTGCTTCGGCGGCAACGGAGTCCGTGGACAGGGAGCCAACTTGGAGAAGTCCGACTGGATCGGGGCGTGGGCGCCCGGCGGCGGTGAGCGCCTGATGAGCGAGGACCTCGGCATCCCCCTCTCGGCGGGCTCCCAAGTGATCGTCCAGGTCCACTACAACACCACCAAGGGGGCTGGCACCGACTCCAGCCTGGTGCGGCTGCGGCTCACGCCCCAGGTGGGGACCACGCGCAAGGCGCTCAACACGATGCTCATGCCGGCACCGGTGGAGCTGCCCTGCCGGCCCGACAAGCGCGGCTCCTGGTGCGATCGGGAGACTGCGGTCGCCGACATCCGGGAGCGGTTCGGCGAGCAGGTCGCGACCGCCGACCTGCTCCACCTGCTCTGTGGCCCGGTGGAGCCCGGGCCCACCCAGAGCTGCACCCGGACCGCGCGGGAGCCGATGGTGATCCGCGCCGTCGCCGGGCACATGCACCTGCTCGGTCGCTCGATCTCGGTCGATGTCGACAAGGGCACCGCCCAGGCCCGTCGCGTGCTCGACCTGCCGGTGTGGGACTTCGACGACCAAGGGGCAAAGGCGCTCCCCGAGCCGGTGACCGTCGAGCCGGGGCACACGCTGACCGTCACCTGCACCCACGACCAGTCGCTGCGCGACCAGCTCCCCGCGTTCAAGGGGCGGTCCGAACGCTATGTCGCCTGGGGTGAGGGCACGACCGACGAGATGTGCCTGGGCATCGTCCTCTGGCACCAGCCCTGAGCTCAGGCCTCCAGCAGGGGCAGCACCTCGTCGATGTGGTCGACCAGGTGCAGCCGGCTGGAGAAGGCCCGGCCCTGACCGAGGGCCAGGAGGAGGGGCCACACCGGCACCGTGCGGGTCCAGTGCTCGCGTCCGAGGAGGATGAGCGCGGGCACGGGGGACTTGCCGGTGTCGTAGTAGCGCGGGGTGACGGCCTGGAAGATCTCCTGAACCGTCCCCGCGGCTCCCGGCATGACGACGACCCCACCGGTGGACCTGGCGAGCAGGCCGTCCTCCCGGAGGGCGTTGGAAAAGTACTTGGCGATGCCGTCGCAGAACACGTTCGGGGGCTCGTGGCCGTAGAACCAGGTGGGGATCCCGATGCTCTGCGGACGCTGGCCGGGGCCACGCCCGGGTCCGAGGTCGGCCCGCACCCGCAGCGCCGTCGCGGCCCACGCGTCGATGTCCTCGAAGCCGGGCACCCGGGCCAGTTCCTGCAGCGCGGGCGCGAGGTCGACGCCGGGACCGGCATACGCCCCCAGGTTCGCCGCCTCCATCGCGCCCGGCCCGCCTCCGGTGAGCACCACGCGGCCGGCCCCGGCGAGGGCCTGCCCCAGGCGCGCGGTGTGCGCGAAGTCTTCCGAGTCGCGGCGCAGACCGTGCCCGCCCATCACGCCGACCGCCGGGTACCCGTCGAGCACCTCCTGCAGGGAATCGCCCATCGCGTCGTCGTGCAAGGCCCGCAGCGCCGTGACGAGGGCGTCATGGGCGAGGTCGGCGTCCTGGGCCCAGTCGTACGCGCGGGCGTCCGGGGTCGCGGCATACCCGTGGGAGAGGCCGGCATACAGGTCGCTCGGGTGGTACAGCGCGGCCCGGTAGGGGTCGATCGGCGCCTCCGGCACATCGGGGAAGACCAGGGCGCCGTGCTCGGCCAGGTGCCGCGCGAGGCGACCGGTCAGCCGTCCCCCGAGCACGGCGAGGCCGTGCAGGTCGGTGCGGGCGAGGAAGGCCGCCTTGTGCCCGGTGAGGTCCATGCCCTGGAGGCGGACGCCGGTGAGGGGCGCTCCGGAGGCCAGGAGTGCGCTGAGCTCGTCGTGCGCATGGATCTCGCGCAAGGCGACCGACAGCTGATCCATGCCACGAAGAGTAGGCCGTATGTGAAGGAAACCCGGACACCAGCCCCGCGTGCGTGGTGGACTGGGTCGATGGTGAGCGAACCCCTCGACGAGGCGCGACCCCGACACGGAGCGGCACCCAGCCGTGGGCCCGGCGAACGGATGTCCGTCGCGGACCTCCTCACTCGCTCCGATGCGCTCCTGCGGGCCGGTGCCACGCCGGGCGCCACGGTGTGGCCCACCGGCTTCGACGCTCTCGACCGCGTGTTCCGAGGTGGCCTCCGATCGGGCGAGCTCGTGCTCGTCGCGGGGGCCCAGGGACAGGGCAAGACGACCTTCGGCTTGCAGGTGGTGCGCTCGGCCGTGGCCGCCGGTCGCGCCGGGGTCTTCTTCTCCTACGAGCACGAGTCGGCCACGATCCTCGAGCGCCTGCTGGCCATGGAGGCGGCGTATGCCGCGCACGCCGCCGGTGACGACCTGCGGCCCGCAGACCTCGCCCGCATTCGACGCGTCTTCGAAGAGGTCGATGACGAGGGCCAATCGTTGGCGCAGGCGCTCGCCGGCCTGGCGCACGCCCCGGAGGCACTGGCGGCGGTGACGGAATACGGGCCGCGGCTGCACCTGCACGAGGCCACCCCGACCACCGATGTCGACGTGATGGCCGAAGTCATCGGCCACGTCGCCGAGGAGACCGGGCAGGTGCCGATCGTCCTCGTGGACTACCTGCAGAAGGTGCCCGGAGCCGGAGCCGACGAGATCGCCCGGACCACGGGGGTGGTCGAGGCCCTCAAGGATCTCGCGCTCTCCGTGCGGGTCCCCGTGATCGCCATCACCGCGGGGGAGAAGTCCCGACTCGGTGCGGGACAGCGGATGAGGGCCGAGCACCTGCGCGGCTCGTCGGCACTCGCCTACGAGTCCGACATCGTCCTCGTCATTGCCGACAAGGGCGACATCATCTCGCGCGATCACCTGGTCTACGACCTCACCAGCCTCCAGCGGTTCCGCCAGTGGGCGGTGGTCACGGTGGAGAAGAACCGCCATGGCGAGGACCATGTCGAGCTCGAGTTCCGGAAGGACTTCGCGCACGGCCGCTTCGATCCCGAGGGCGGGCCGGTCGCGGAGCGCCTCATCGACGAACGCGTCTTCCGCGCCTGAGCATCAGTCCGGCCGGGCACAATGGCGCCGTGACCACTCCGCGGCGCCCGAGCACCTGGCACCTGTGGCTGCCGCTGCTCCTCGTCGCCCTCGTCGTCGCCGGGTGGGCCCTCACTCGCAGCCACTCGGTGCAGGAGGCTCCGGCGGGGCCTGTGGTCACGCAGCCGGCCGCGAGCCCCACGGCCTCGCCCCACTCCTCCGGAGCGAGCACCCCGGCCTCGGGCCTGCCGACGATCGAGGAGTCCCGGCTCCCGCGCCAGGCCAGGGACACCCTCGCGCTCATCCGCGCGGGCGGGCCCTACCCCTACCGTCAGGACGACGGCGTCTTCGGCAACCGTGAGGGACTGTTGCCCCGGCAGCGCCAGGGCTACTACCGCGAGTACACCGTCGAGACACCGGGATCGGGCGACCGAGGCCCTCGGCGGATCATCGCCGGGGCCAAGGGCGACCTGTTCTGGACCACCGACCACTACGACTCGTTCCGGCAGATCCTGGAGGGCCGATGATCCGCACCCTGGGGCCACAGGTCGACCTCGACGGCCTCGTCGCCGATGCCCTCGAGGAGGGCCGTGAGGTGCACCTCGTGCGCGCCGCAGCCTCCAAGCAGGCCACCCTCGAGGCGTTCGCCGAGGCCCTGTCCTTCCCGGGCTGGTTCGGGCACAACCTCGACGCGCTCGCCGACTGCCTCGACCACCTGCTCGCCACGGCCACCGCGCCCTGGGAGCTGATCCTCGACGAGGCCGCCGTGCTGCGACGTGCCGACGACCGTGCCTACGACGGCATCCGCGCCGTCCTCGCCGACCTCGCCCTGCGCCACCCGAGCTCGAACCTCACGGTGATCGACCGTTGAGCCGATGACCGACAATGGGCAGGTGACCCACCGCACCGTCAGCATCCTCGGCTCGACCGGGTCGATCGGCACCCAGGGCCTCGACGTCATCGCGCGCAACCCCGACCGGTTCACCGTCGTCGCCCTCGCCGCCGGCGCCAACCTCGACCTGCTCGCCCGGCAGGCCGTCGCCTTCCGGGTGCCGCTCGTGGGCGCTGCCGCCGGCACCGTCGATGACCTCCGCGCCGCCATCGGTGCGTATGCCGCGGAGGCCGGGCTCACGGCATACGCCCCTGAGGTCGTGGTCGGGGACGAGGCGGCGGTGACGGCGGCCGCGGTCGGGGCCGACGTCGTGCTCAACGGGATCACCGGCGCGATCGGCCTGCGGCCCACCCTCGCCGCGCTCGCGTCCGGGGCCACCCTCGCGCTGGCGAACAAGGAGTCGCTCATCATCGGCGGGGACCTGGTGAAGGCGGCGGCGCGCCCCGACCAGATCGTGCCGGTCGACTCGGAGCACTCGGCGATCGCCCAGTCCCTCCGCGGTGGGCGCCGGGAGGAGGTGCGGCGGCTCGTCGTCACCGCCAGTGGCGGGCCCTTCCGGGGGCGCAGCCGCGACCAGCTGCGGGAGGTCACGCCGGCCGAGGCGCTGGCGCACCCGAACTACGCGATGGGCACCGTCATCACGACCAACTCCGCCACCTTGGTCAACAAGGGGCTCGAGGTGATCGAGGCCCATCTGCTCTTCGACATCCCCTTCGCCGCGATCGACGTCGTCGTGCACCCCCAGCAGTGGATCCACTCCATGGTCGAGTTCGTCGACGGCTCGACGATCGCCCAGATGGGGCCGCCGCGGATGCTCGTGCCGATCGCTCTCGGGCTGTCCTGGCCGGAGCGGCTCGCCGACATCGACGTGCCGTGCGACTGGACCAGGGTGCAGTCCTGGGACTTCGAGCCCCTGGACGACGAGGCCTTCCCGGCGGTCCGCCTCGCCCGGCAGGTGGGGGAGTCCGGCGGGACCGCGCCGGCGGTCTACAACGCGGCCAACGAGGTGGCGGTCGAGGCCTTCCACGCCGGGCGGATCGGCTTCCTCGACATCGTGGACACCGTCGCGCGGGTCGTCGAGGCGCACGCCGCGACGACGGATGCGGACGGTGGGAGTGTTCGGGACGCGTCGAGCGTTGAGGGGGTGCTGCGCGCCGACGAGTGGGCGCGCGCACAGGCACGCACGGTGATCGGGAAGGCCGTTGGATGAGTTGGATCGCGTATGCCGGGGGCGTCCTCATCGCGGCCCTCGGGGTCGGGCTCTCGATCGCCCTCCACGAGGTGGGGCACCTGGTCCCGGCCAAGAGGTTCGGCGTCCGGGTGACGCAGTACATGGTGGGCTTCGGGCCCACGGTGTTCTCGCGCAAGCGTGGGGAGACCGAGTACGGACTCAAGGCGATCCCGCTCGGCGGCTTCGTGCGGATGATCGGGATGTTCCCGCCCAAGCCCGGCGAGGAACCGGGCACGGTCCGGGTGTCGAGCACCGGCCGCTTCAGCTCGCTCGCCGACGAGGCCCGCGCGTCCTCCTTCGAGGAGATCCGGCCCGGTGACGAGCACCGGGTGTTCTACAAGCTGAGCTCCCCCCGGAAGATCGCGGTCATGCTCGGCGGGCCGCTGATGAACCTGCTCATCGCGGTCGGCCTGCTCACCGGGATGGTCACCCTGCACGGTGCGGCCGTGCCCGGGAAGGGCGCCATCGTCGCGGCGGTCACCCAGTGCGTGGTCCCCGCGACCGAAGCCGCCGGCACGACCTCCTGCGAGGGCAAGCCCGTCACGCCCGCGGCGGCGGCCGGCATCCAGCCGATGGACCGCATCCTCTCCATCGACGGGGTCGCGGTCGACAGCAATGACGACGTGAGCACGCTGGTGCGTCCTCGCATCGCGGTCCCCACCGAGGTCGTCGTGGAGCGGTCCGGAGAGCGGATCACCCTGACCGTCACGCCGATCGAGAACACCGTCGCGGTCTACGACGACCGCGGCGTGCCGCAGCGGGACGCCAGCGGTGCACTGCTCACCACCCGGGCCGGGTTCATCGGCGTCTCCTCGGCCACCCCGGTGGCCTATGAGCCGCAGCCGCTCAGTGCGGTGCCGTCGGTCGTGGGCCAGGGCGTGTGGCAGACCGTCGGGGCCGTCGTGCGGATCCCGCAGAAGATGGTCGGGGTCTGGAAGGCCGCCTTCACCGACCAGCAGCGCGAGATCGATTCGCCGATGTCGGTCGTCGGCGTCGGGCGGGTGGCCGGCGACGTCTCGGCCGGCAAGCTCGACCTGATGATCGGCGAGCGGACCGTCGACAAGTTCTGGTTCCTCATCGGCCTCATCGCCTCGCTCAACCTCATGCTCTTCGTCTTCAACCTCATCCCCCTGCTGCCCTTCGACGGCGGGCACGTGGCCGGTGCGCTCTGGGAGGGCGCCAAGCGCGGCTGGGCCCGCCTGCGGGGCCGGCCCGAGCCGGCGCCGGTCGACGTCGCCAAGGGCCTGCCGGTCGCCTACGGCATCTCGATGGTGCTCATCGCGATGTCGGTGCTGCTGATTTACGCCGACGTCGTCAACCCCATCAAGCTCGGCGGCTGACGCGGTTGTTACCTGCCGCCGCGGTTGTTACCTCGTGACACGCTCGTTCCTCCCGCCGAGTGCGGGGTCCGTGCCTTCCGTGCACCCACTCAGCTCGCCGCCGCCATCTCCATGAGTGCGGCCCGGATCTTGGCAAGGACAACGGCCGGCCGATCCAAGTCATCCCATGTCAGTCGCGCCACGCCGTACCCGAGCTCACGGATCGCCTTCTCGCGAGCATCTTGGGCGGCGAGAACCTCGTCCTTGTCCTCGCCGGCGTACTTGATCGCGCCGTCGAACTCCACGACAACACCGTTCTCGAGCAGGAAGTCGACGCGAGCGACGAAGCGTCCATTTCTCCGGGTGATCACGAACTGAGAGGTGGGTCGGAAACCCAGATCCAGGAGCATCACTCGCGTGAGGGTTTCGCCAACTGACTCGCACCTGGCGTCGGCCAGCGCCAGGAGTCGCTCGACGGGCCTGGCATCTTCGCCACCGACGGCGAACGCATGGCCCGCACGACGGACGTCCTCGAGGCAGGTTCGTTCTTCGTGAAGGGCCCGGTCGAGCGCCACGAGCGCTGGGATGACGCCTTCTCGCAGGGCGACCTGACCGATGGCCCAGGGGATGGGCACGCTCGACAGGCCGCCCACTGAGACCTGATGAGGATTGTCGGCTCGTGGATGCCGCCGCACTCGAGCAGATTCGCGCATCCGACTGACGTCAGCAACCACATCGATCACGCCAAGCGACGTGCTGTGCAGGGGCAGATTGTGGACTGACAGAGCGCTCTGGTGACTGGCGACCCACCCGTTCGAGGCATGGACCACCGCTCGGACGCGAAGTCGGGCCTGCACTGTCAAGGGCCAGTAGGAACTGCCCAGAGCCGGACATGAAACCTGCCCGTTGACGGTCACGAGATCTGCCCGGTGGTGGCCATGGGATCTGCCCAAGGGGGCTGTGGGCCACCACCGACCGGTGTGG